>JFJP01040437.1_pt1 | contig 23173 bp, 15 predicted proteins | sample 431651 | NCBI WGS metagenome assembly JFJP01 (sample SAMN02602958, study PRJNA72255) | Microbial mat metagenome, whole genome shotgun sequencing project. | biome: fresh water; feature: sink hole; material: water; isolation source: purple microbial (photo- and chemosynthetic) mats found in...
GACACAAATCAATAAACTCTTTTAGTTTTACTGGTGGACCATAACGTTTGTCTAAAGCCATATGAAAAACTGTGTTGTAACCCCAACTCATGTTTCCTTCAAACTCCATTACAGGCATTATTTTGATGGCATTTATTTTTAGGTTTTTAAAATAATCTATTTTATTAATTAAATCTTGAAAAGTTCTATTGGTATCAAAATCGCGCACTAGTACTTCATAAAAAACCAAATCTTTCTTTTTTGGTTTCACGAAATTTGTAGTTGCACTACTCCAGTTATAAGAAAAAAAATTGTTTGCACCTGTTTGAAATAAAGAAACTTCTCGTTCTTGACCGGGTGCAATTGTTGAATATACAGGAAGTCCTGGAAAAACTCCTAATGTTACAATCTCTGGATCATCAAATGGTGATAAAACTAAAGTTGAAAAAGGATCGGCAGTTTTTACAATGGCAGGAGAACCAGCGGGAACATTTACTACATCACAAACCCAATATTGGTAGGCGTAGATTTGTCCTGGTGTTAATCCTGTTAATTCAAGCCAGTATTTGGTAGAACCAGCTGCGGTATCTCTCTTCATTGCATAAGCCGCTGTGGGTTGCCAGTTATTGAAACTTCCAGCTACATAAATAAAGCTTTTTAATGGCGCATTTAATACTAAGGTTGCCTTGGTTGGATCTGCACTGTTATAGTTTATTCCATCTACTAATCCAGTAGGCATAGCTCCTGTTACTGAACCGGGATTAATAATGACGGAAAATTTTGCCGTAAAAGAAGTAATACCTTGGGTCACTTTCAATTCATAATTTTTATTAACTGTAACGTTTGTATCCGTAAACGAATAGGAGGAAGTAGTTTGCGTATTTGAAGCGGTAGCAGAACCATTAACAAACAATTGATAGGTTGCATTTCCATTAGTATTATTAGCAGTTATTAATTGATTAGCACCACTACTTATAATAGTGCTACTATTTAAAACTGGAGATGTTAATGTGTATTGGAATGCCCCAACGGGAATGAAGGCATCAGCAGTTTGAATTGTAGCATCTGCACTTCTAAAAATAATACATATTTGAGTGATTGAACTAGCTGGAGATACTCCAAAATAAGTAAACAAATCTGGAGTAATACTCAACGTATAAGTACTTGCTCCTGGAGCTGTTTGAGTCATTTGTGGCTGAACATTATTTCCCCAAATTGGACTACCTTTAATATTTTGCCACTGCGTTCCATTTACTGTAACGCCAACATAGGCATAAATTGTTCCCGTATAAGCGGCCAACGGTGTTCCAGTTTTATTAAAGGTAATAGTAGCTGCTTGATCGGCTAAAACTGGTGATGGTGTGGTCGTAATTTGACCAAAAGTAAAACCAGATAACAGTATCAAAAACAGTAAAATAAAATATTTCTTTTTCATGGGGTTTTTTGATATAAAATGGACTGAGAAATTACTCTCAGCCCATTTAAGTTATTTATTTATTTTATTAATCTACAGATATTACTTTTGTGATGGTGTTGATTTTAAATAATCTTACTCCAGTTGGACCAGTATATTTGAAATTACTATCACCGTCGTTTGCATTAATTAATTCTGAGTCAATAGTGTAACCATTTGTAACATACCAAGGATAATTTCTATCTCCTAATCCCCAACTGTCACCACCATTATTACCTAAGAATACACGGAATGTATTATCAGAAGTAAGTTTAAGGGCAACTTCATAAATTCCTGTGTTAACTAATCCTAATTCTGTTTCATTATTTCCGGACCAAGACCAGCCACCAGGTGTTGCTGCTCCAACTAACCAGTTTGAAGTTGGTTCAAAAGCGCCTGTTGTAGTTCTTGGGGCAACATTAATTGTTTTATTGTTACTGTCTATAGTTAATTTATATTTTCCTGCAGGACCTACATTTCTAAAGTTTTGATCTCCATCACCTGCATTTACTAAAGTTGACACAATTTTATAATTTAAACCCGTGTAGTAAGGATAGTTTTTTCCTGTACTCCAGTCACCAGATGTAGTGAAAAAACGAAAAGTATCACTCGTGCCATTTAAGAAATCTGCCGTCATAGTCAATACTCCGTTATCACACAATAAGGTTCTAGGATTATTCCAGTTCCATCCAGATTGTGGTAATCCTTGACCAACCGCATATTGATTTAAACACCCAAAAGCAGTTACTAAATAAATAATTGAATTTGAATAAACCGGTTGTGCACCTACTGTTCCCGAAGTTGACTTCACTCTTACATTTATTGCAGTTTGTACAAAAGGAACTGCACCAGCCATTAAACATTTTAAGTTAAAATCAGCAGTTGGGTAAGTAGCATATAAATTGGTAGTAGAACCCAACTCAATTGGACTTGCAAAATCAGTACCGTCTTTAGCAATCTCTACAGTATAAGTAATAACTGCGGGAGTGGTGTAATCCATTGGATTCCATGTTAATGATAAACCTGGATTAGAAGGAGTGGCTTCAGAAAGAATAATAGAATCGCCATTAAGTGGCGTTTTGATCGAAAATGTATCGCTTGTTGGTTCTGAAATTTTTAAATTGTTCTCGTCTGTACATGATGAGATACCAACGAAGGCAATAGTTGCCATAAATATTTTGAATGTATTTTTCATTTTTATAATTTTAAGTATTAATAACCTGAATTTTGTGTTAAATTTGAGTTTGAAAGCAATGTATTTGGGTGTAAAGGATAAACTTTGTAGTTTGCTGGTATAGAAACACCATTTGTAGCATTGCCTTTCCATGCCCACACATAGTTACCTCCTGTAAATTTACCAAAACGGATCAAATCTTGTCTTCTATGCCCTTCCCAGTGCAATTCTCTTGCTCTTTCATCTATCAAAAAGTTTAGCGTAACTTGACCAGTAGTAACGTTAGCAAAATTTCCATCGTTTGCTCTTTCTCTTAAAATATTTATATAACCCAATGAAGTGCTGTTAGCATTTGCTGTTGAATTACCATTTGTAGCTCCATCTTTTCTCATTTGAGCTTCGGCATACATTAAGTAAAAATCAGCTAGTCTAAACAATGGATAGTCGGTATCGACAAAAGTAGAGTTTTGTCCTGGCAAACCAGCCGATGTTCTATTCGACCATTTACCTAAAACATAGCCCTGAGCTTGTATAGCAACATTTGCAATATCGATTGGTCTTCCAGCTGAAATAATTGTTTTTCTTGAATCAAAATCAAATTCAGCCCCGTCAAATTTTTGTACAAACTGTTTTCTTAAACGCAGCGCTCCACCCCAACCGTTTACACCATATAAAGATTGTCCATTTCCTTCTATTGACCCTACTTGACCGTTACACATTACAGTAGTAGCACCATAATTTTGAGTTTTAATACCATCAGATTGGATTGCAAAAATTAACTCATTTGAAGTGTGATTGTCTGCCTTGAAATTATCTAAATAATTAACTTTTAATTGATAACCCGCACCTATTATATTAGAACACATGGTCATACACTCTGCATATTTTGGAGTACCTGTATAAACCTCTGAATTTAAATATAATTTAGAGAGTATTGCCCAAGCAAATGCTTTATCCAATCGCCCACTTTCATTCATTCTTGCATCTTTCAAAGATGGTAGAATAGCTAACAATTCGGTCTCTATATAATTAAATAAAGCAGTACCTTCTATTTGTGGTCCTCTAAAATTAATAGGGTCATTTTCAGAAACCAAAGTTGCTTTTCCAAACAAATCTAATAAATGATAATAAGCCAAACATTTTAAAGCTTTTGCTTCTGCTCTATAATAGCCAATCTCAGCAATTTCAGTAGTATTGGTAACACCTCTTGTACTTAATTTTTCGGGAGTTGTTTGACGAATGAATTCATTTGATAATGCAACTTGAACCATAGCTCTACTATACATACCAAGAAAAATTGGATTCTCTCCACTCCAAATATTTCGTTGTATTTCTCTAACCCCTGGATCTCCAGATCCTTCATAAGACCAAATAGCTTCATCTGTTGAAAGTTCTTGCATATACCATACACATCGAGAATATTGGCTTGTGCCAGCATCAATGCCTTGTAGCAATGATGATCCAGGTCCATTCGTTCCTGTTAAAGAAAGATTGCCATAAACACCAGCAATGGCTCTCTTATAAGCATCGGGTTGTGCAAAGAAATCTTCAGACAAGAAATCATCATCATCTTCGGGCACAACATTTAGGTCGTTGGTACACGATTGTGTGACCACCAAGAGACTTAAAAACATAAATAAATTTAACTTAATTTTTTTCATTGCAATTATTTTTTAAAATTTAACATTAGCTCCAAACAAGAAACTTCTTTGTCTCGGATAAATTGTTCTGTCAATACCGCCAGTTATTTCTGGATCTAAACCAGTATAGTCTGTAATTACAAAAGCATTTTGAACCCCAGTAAACAATCGTAATGATGCTTTACCTTCTAACCATTTTGGGAAAGTATATCCTAATGTAATATTATCCATTCTTAAGAAAGAAGCATTTTCAACATATAAATCAGAGGTCAAAGTGTTGGTCGTGTTTTCAAAATTGGTATCTAAAACAGAAACCGGAACGTTAGCTGCAGCGAGAGTTCCCGATGGTTGCATTCTTGCATACACCGCTCTATTCGAATTGACATTATTAAAAACTCTATTTCCAAAACTTGCTCTCATATTGAATGAAAAATCAAAATTTTTATAATTAATGTTAGAAGCAAAACCTAATAACAAATCGGGATCGGTATTGTTGTAGATATATCTGTCATCGGAATTAATAATGCCGTCCGCATTTAAATCGGCATAAGCACCTTCAATAGGATTTCCAGCAGGATCATACAACTGTTTGTAAACATAAAATGAACCTGGAGTAAAACCAGATTGATTCACTAAAACATTAGCCCCTGTACCACCTTCGATACCGCCAAATTCTATTCGACTAAAAGGATCTACCTCTTCAATTTTTCTTTGAAAAGTTGTTGCATTAAAATTAATGTTCCAATTAAAACCAGTTCCTTCATTTCGAACCACATCAGAATTCAAATTAAACTCTATACCTTTTGTGCTAAAGGACCCGATATTTTGAAAACTGCTGTTTGTAAAATTGGAACCATCAGCAGTAGGAGCATTGAATAATAAATCTTCAGATAATTTGTAAAAAGCATCAATTGAACCCGTAATTCTATTGTTGAATAATCCATAATCTAACCCTATATTATATGTTGTTGTTTCTTCCCATTTAATTGCGGTTCTTGGTGCTGCAACACCAACTGGATAAGCAACACCCCCTATAAAATATTGTGAAACACCATCACCTTGATTGTAACGTTCAAGATATCCATATCTTTCATCACCCGTATCTTGTTGACCTGTAATTCCCCAACCCACTCTTAATTTTAAGTCAGAAATAGTATTATTTTCTTTAAAAAAATCTTCTGTTATTTTCCAAGCAAAAGAGGCGGCTGGGAAATTTCCCCATCGGTTATTTTCAGCAAATCGTGAAGAACCATCTCTTCTGTATGCTAAAGTTAATAAATATTTAGTGTTGTAAGTAAAGTTTGCTCTCCCGAAGAAACCCAATAAAACGATATCAGGATCGATAGATGTTTCAGGAAAATTTGCTCCTAATTGTGGGTTATTAGTATTTCCTCTATCAAATCGTTCTTTTTCAAATTTTTGATACGAATAACCACCAGTCAAATCTAAATTTAATTTCCCTAATGCTTTGTTGTAATTGAAGTAAGCATCTAATAATTTATTTGTAAAAGTTTCTTCTGCAAATTCATTATTACCATAAATTGTATTGTTATTGCTAAAAGCAACGGCACTATTTGTTGGAACTGCTTTGCTTCTTTCACCTTTGGCTTGATCAAATCCCAAATTTACCACAAAACGCAATTCGGGTAAAAAATGCAATTTATAATCTACTTCGAAATTACCAAATATTCTATTATTTACCCCTCTATCATTTGTTTGAAGTAATTCAGCGACAGGATTTCTAGCAACATTAGGTGTTAGAGCATTAACAGTTGTAGTTGTTACAGAAGTGTCTCTATATTCAAAAAAACCACCAAACTGAGACGCTGCATCATAAACGGGTTGAGTAGGGTCAAATGACAAGGCACTACCTTCTACTCTTGGTGCAAATCTATTTTTCTCGTTGGTATAGTTTGCATTTACTTTAATTTTTAAATGATCTTTAAACATACTTGGAGCTAAAGCTAACGAAACAGTGTTTCTGTTAAAATCATTAGTTAACCGCAAACCTTCTTGATACGTGTTTCCTATCGTTAAACGAGAAGGGATGGCATTAAATAAATTACCTTTGATAGTAACACTATTATCAACAAAATCTGTTCTTCTATAAATTTCTTCTTGCCAGTTCGTATTGGCATTTCCTAAAGTTGGTACTAAAGAAGGATATTTATCTTCAATAACTTCTCTAAATTGGTCAGCACCAAAAACATCAACAGTTTTAACAAGTTTTCCAGAACCATATTGGAAATTATAATCAACGGAAAGTTTTTTACCACCTTTTTTTGTAGTAATCAAAATTACCCCATTTGAAGCTCTTGAACCATAAATAGCCGTTGCCGAAGCATCTTTTAAAACGGTTATCGACTCAACCGTGTTTGGATTTAACGAAGCTAAAAAAGAGGTTGAACCTGCTGTTGTTGTGTTTGCAATTGGCAATCCATCTATTACAATTAAAGGATCGTTTGATGCGTTTAATGATGCACCTCCTCTAATTCTAATCTCAGAACCCGAACCAGGAGCGCCACTTGTATTTACGGTAACACCAGCAATTCGTCCATTTAACAAATTCTCTGTGGTTACATTTGCTCCTTTATTAAAATCTTTTGCAGCTATTACTGTTGTAGATCCCGTCGCATCTTTTTTCTTCACAGTACCATAACCCACTTGCACTACAACTTCTTGTAATACGTTGGCTTCTTCTGTCATAGAAACGGTTAATGATTTTTGACCATCGAAAGTAATGGNNCCATAACCCACTTGCACTACAACTTCTTGTAATACGTTGGCTTCTTCTGTCATAGAAACGGTTAATGATTTTTGACCATCGAAAGTAATGGTTTCGTTTTTATAACCAATAAATGAAAACACTAATTTGTCTCCATTTTTAAGTTTGGTTAATTTAAACTTACCATCAAAATCAGTTGATGTACCCACTTGGGTACCTTGAACAATTACATTTACTCCAGGAATGGGTTGGTTTGATTTTGAATCAACAACAACGCCATCCACAGTGGTTTGAGCCAAAACACTTAATGGGAGCATTAGCAATAAAAATAACAACTTTTTATAAATTGTTTTCATACATTTTGTTTAGGTTAATAAATTTGTTTTTTTGCTTATACTTTAACTTCGAATGTTAAATTTAGGATAAATTTTCAGATAAAAAAATTAGTCCTTAATAATATGTCACCGAAAACGTTTTCGTGTTGAAAACTTTCTGAATATTTCATATTTTTCATGGTAAAATTGATACAATAAAAAAATAAATATATCTTTATTGAAAATTAAACATTTATCAAAATCACATAATGAGAAGAAAAGTCACTTTAAAGCAAATTGCCAAGGAATTAGACGTATCCATTTCAACCGTTTCAAAATCATTAAGAGACAGCTCAGAAATCAGTGAAGATACCCGTCAAAAAGTACAAGCTTTTGCTAAATTATACAATTACAAACCTAACAATATTGCTTTAAGTTTAAAGAATAGAAAATCTAAAACAATCTGCATCATCATTCCAGAAATTATTCATCATTTTTTTGCAACGGTAATTAGTGGAGTTGAACATGTTGCCAATGAAAATGGCTATAATGTAATTGTTTGTCTTTCTGATGAATCATTTGACAAAGAGGTTATTAACATGGAAATGTTAGCCAACGGAAGTATTGACGGATTCATTATGTCGCTATCTAAAGAAACGCAACAAAAAAGAGATTTTCATCACATTACAGAAGTTATTAATCAAGGAATGCCCGTAGTAATGTTTGATAGAATTACAAATGATATTCTTTGCGACAAAGTGATTATTGACGATAACTTAGCCGCTTTCAACGCAACTCAATTTCTAATCGATAAAGGATTTAAAAAAATTGCGCTATTAACCACCGTAGATTATGTTAGTGTTGGAAAATTAAGAACTGAAGGGTACATCAAAGCATTAAAAACTAATGATCTTAAAGTAGATGAAAATTTGATAGTTAAAATTGAAGATACCGACAACTTTGAAGCTCAAATAGAAAACTTAATATTGAACCATGATTTAGATGCTATTTTCGCTGTAAACGAAATTTTTGCAGTAACCGCCATTAAAGTTGCAACTCGATTAGGAAAATCGGTACCAAATGATATTTCTGTAATTGGTTTTACCGATGGAATTATCTCTAAATACTCTTCACCTTCCATTACTACTGTTAGTCAAAATGGTATAAAAATGGGTGAAAAAGCGGCCAAAATGCTACTTGAAAAACTTGAAATCGAAGAAGAAGACTACGAAGAACAATACAAAACAGAAGTAATTGAAACCGAATTAGTTGAGAGAGAATCTACCAAATAGCTTCAAAAATTTTATCAACAAAAAAACGTTTTCGTAACTTATTTATTCAAAATTCTGAAATCTGAAATCTGAAATCTGAAATCTTTTAATATCTTTACCAAATCAAAGCTTATACTTTTTACTTCGAAAACAAAAAATAAGTTTTGATAAGCATCGCGCTTATCGTATTTCTAATCAATAAATTACGATAATGGAAAAGCGTAAGTTAAGTTTCTGGCAAATTTGGAACATGAGTTTCGGATTTCTAGGAATACAGATGGGTTTTGCCCTACAGAATTCAAATGTAAGTAGAATATTTCAAACACTTGGTGCTGAAATTGATGACATACCAATTCTTTGGGTTGCCGCTCCAATGACTGGATTAATTATTCAGCCTATTATCGGATATTTTTCAGACAGAACTTGGACTAAACTAGGCAGAAGAAAACCTTATTTTCTTGCTGGTGCAATTTTAGCTTCAGCCGCTTTGTTTATAATGCCAAATTCTCCCATGTTATGGTTTGCTGCAGGTATGTTATGGATTATGGATGCGTCAATAAATGTTTCTATGGAACCTTTTCGCGCATTTGTAGGTGACAATTTACCCGATTCACAAAGAACTACCGGTTTTGCCATGCAAAGTTTCTTTATTGGAATTGGTGCATACTTCGCTTCTAAACTCCCATTAATCTTTACCTATTTTGGAGTTAACAATACTGCACCATTGGGTATCATTCCAGATTCAGTTAAATACTCATTTTATTTTGGCGGAATTGCTTTTCTAGTTACAGTTTTATGGACAGTTTTGACTTCTAAAGAATATTCTCCAGAAGAGTTAGATGCTTTTGAAAACCATAACAAAGAAACTTACCAAAAAGAAACGAATTCAAAAGAATGGTTTTTAGCTAATGGTAAATCGCATTTAAGTAAAGGATTATTGTTTTTAGTTGTGAGCGCATTATTCTCTTTTGCTATTTACAATTATGATTTGAAAAAAGATTTATATGTTCTTTCTATCGGACTAATAGGTCTTGGCGGAATAGCTATGCTAATTTCTGGCTTAATGCAAAAAGCTAATAATACAGAAAATGGTTTTGTTACTATTATGAATGATTTTCAGTTTATGCCAAAAATCATGAAACAATTGGCTTGGGTTCAATTCTTTTCATGGTTTGCACTTTTTTCAATGTGGATTTACACTACACTTGCAGTTACACAACACATTTACAAAACAACAGATACAACTTCTGATGCCTACAACACAGGAGCAAATCAAGTGGGTGAAATGTTTGCAAATTATAATTTAATTGCAGCATTAGCCGCTTTTCTTTTACCATTATTAGCAAAATATACAAGTAGAAAATTCACCCATTTCATTGCATTAGTTTGCGGTGGATTAGGCTTAATATCTGTTTATTTTATTTCTGAACCAACAGTTTTCACAATGGAATGGCTTCCAATGATTGGAGTTGGTATTGCTTGGGCAAGTATTTTATCTATTCCTTATGCAATGCTTTCAGGTTCATTACCTTCAAGCAAAATGGGTTATTACATGGGAGTTTTTAACTTTTTTATTGTAATTCCTCAATTAGTTGCCGCATCAATTTTAGGATTTTTAGTATCCAGATTTTTTAACAGTGAACCGATTTACGCATTATTGATTGGTGGAGCATCAATGATTCTTGCCGGAATTATTGCATTAACCATTAATAACGAATCGAAAATTAATTTAAATGACTAACAAAAAAGCATTCATATTCGACCTTGATGGAGTAATTGTGGACACCGCTAAATACCATTTTTTAGCTTGGCAAAAACTTGCTCAAGAACTAGGAATCGAATTTACACCCGAACACAACGAAGAATTGAAAGGAGTGAGCCGCGTTCGTTCTCTTGATATCATTTTAGAACTTGGAGGCATTCAAGCGTCTCAAGAAGACAAAAACAAATGGCTTGTTCAAAAAAATGAAGAATATCTTTCTTATTTGGTAGCTATTGATGAAAGTGAAATTTTACCTGGTGTACTTCCTGTATTGCACTATTTAAAAAACAACAATCAACTCATAGCATTAGGTTCGGCAAGTAAAAATGCACGACCAATTTTAGAAAAAACAGGAATTCTAAATTTATTTGATGCCATCGTTGACGGAAATGATGTTTCTAATGCAAAACCCGATCCGGAAGTATTTCTTCAAGCGGCAAGAAAATTAGGTGCAACCAATGAAAATTCAATTGTTTTTGAAGATTCAGTTGCCGGAATTCAAGCAGCAAATAGTGCCAATATGACTAGCATTGGAATTGGAGAAGCCACAACCTTGCATGAAGCAAAATATATATTTAAAGATTTTACATTTATTGATGTTTCTTTTATTGAATCGTTGATAAATTAATTTTTGTTTCAAGTTTCAGGTTTCAAGATTGACTTAACCTGAAACTTGAAACATGAAACTTTTTTAAAAAAAATAAAAATGAACCAAGATTATATCAAAGCAGACAATTGGTCCATCATTGAAGAAGGATTTGATGCCGAAAGAGTAAAATCGTCTGAAAGTTTATTCAGTATCGGAAACGGTGCTATGGGACAACGTGCCAATTTTGAAGAATACTATTCAGGAAAAACATTCCAAGGAAGCTATATTGCAGGAATTTATTATCCTGATAAAACCAAAGTGGGTTGGTGGAAAAATGGCTACCCAGAATATTTTGCAAAAGTTCTTAATGCACCCAATTGGATTGGAATTGACATTGAAATAAACAAGGAAGTTTTTGATTTGGCAAAATGTAAAACCGTTGCCAATTTTAAACGTGAGTTGAATATGAAAGAAGGAATTTACTATCGTTCTTTCACGGCTACCTTACAAAACGGACTTGAAATTTCAGTTAAAGTAACTCGTTTTCTTTCCTTAGATATTGATGAATTAGGGGTAATTAATTTTGAGATCACTCCCTTAAATGGTGATGCCAAAATTATATACAAACCATACATTGATGCCGGAGTTCACAACGAAGATGCTAACTGGGAAGAAAAATTCCATTAAACATTCAACATTATAATAATGAAGCATTTGTAACTGCTAGAACTTTCAAAACGCATTTTACAACAACCACTTTTATGCAAAATGCTGTTTTGCTAAACGGAACAAATTTGAATTTGAATCCTTCAAATGTTGAAAAAACTGCTGATAAAATTCAATTTTCTTATGAAGTTTCAGTTGCAAATGGCCAAACTGCTACAATTCAAAAATTAGGTGGTTATACCGTTTCATTAAACCACGAAAACACACAAGTTGCTGCCCAAAATGTTATTGCTGAAGTTTTGAAAATTGGTTATTCAAATTTGAAAGAAAATCAGATTCAAGCTTGGGCAAAAATTTGGGAAATGAGCGACATTACTATAGATGGCGATGTAAAAGCACAACAAGGCATTCGTTTCAATATTTGTAAAAGCACAACAAGGCATTCGTTTCAATATTTTCCAATTGAATCAAACCTATTTAGGAAAAGATTCTCGATTAAATATTGGTCCAAAAGGATTTACTGGCGAAAAATATGGTGGCTCTACCTATTGGGATACCGAAGCCTATTGTATTCCTTTTTACATGGCAACCAAAGATCAACAAGTAGCTAGAAATTTATTGACGTATCGATACAATCAATTAGATAAAGCTATTGAAAATGCTGGTAAATTAGGTTTCAAAAACGGTGCTGCTTTGTATCCGATGGTTACCATGAATGGCGAAGAATGTCATAACGAATGGGAAATTACCTTTGAAGAAATTCATAGAAATGGAGCTATTGCTTTCGCTATTTTCAACTATTTTAGATTTACTGGAGATTACTCCTACATTCCTGAAAAAGGATTAGAAGTACTGATTGGAATTGCACGTTTTTGGCACCAAAGAGCAACCTACTCTACTTACCGAAATCAATATGTGATTCTTGGTGTTACGGGTCCAAATGAATATGAAAACAACGTAAACAATAATTTCTATACCAATTATTTGGCAAAATGGTGTATCGATTATGCCATTGAACAAATCAATAAAGTAGAAAAAGAATATACCTCCGATTATGCTAGAGTAATGAGTAAAGTAAATTTGGATGCTGCCGAAATTTCTCATTGGAAAGCCGTGGCTGACAATATGTACTTTCCCTATTCAGATCAACACGGTGTTTATTTGCAACAAGATGGTTTCTTAGATAAAGAATTGGTAAAAGTGCACGATTTAGACAAAAGCCATCGTCCCATAAACCAAAAATGGTCTTGGGATAGAATTTTGCGTTCGCCCTACATCAAACAAGCCGATACTTTGCAAGGATTCTACTTCTTTGAAGATCATTTTACCAAGGAACAATTAGAAAAGCATTTCGATTTTTACGAACCATTTACTGTGCATGAAAGTTCGCTTTCGCCTTGTGTGCACTCCATTCAGGCTGCTGTTTTAGACAGAATGGAACAAGCCTACACCTTCTATTTAAGAACCTCTCGTTTAGATTTAGATGATTATAATAAAGAAGTAGAAGAAGGTTGTCACATTACCTCAATGGCAGGAACTTGGATGAGTATTGTAGAAGGTTTTGGTGGCATGAGAGTTAAAAATGACACCTTACATTTTGAACCAAAAATTCCTTCGCAATGGCAAGGGTATTCCTTCAAAATCAATTTTAGAAATCAAATATTGAAAGTTGAAGTACAGCAAAATGAAACAAAATTTTCATTAGAAGGAAATAAAGAAATTACAGTTTTCGTGAATGGAAAAGAAGTTCTGGTTGAGCCAAATAGTTTGGTAACGGTGTAGTTATTAGAAAACACAAACCTCAAAGGTTTTTGAAACCTTTGAGGTTTTATAATTCTTAATTTTAATAAATTTTTTAATGGAAAAACAAGATATATTAGAATCAGATTGTTTTTACCACATTTTCAATAGAGGAAACAATAAAGAAAATCTATTTATTGAAGATGAAAAATATTTGCATTTTTTAAAATTAATAAAAAATCATTTAGTATCCATTGCAGAAATTTATTCCTATTGCTTGTTGAAAAATCACTTTCATTTAGTTTTAAAAATAAAGTCTAAAGATGAAATTGAAAAAATTTTATTAATTGATAAAATTCACCAACCCTTTTCAAATTTATTTAATGCTTACACCAAAGCTATTAATAAAAAATATAATAGAGAAGGAAGTTTATTTAGGGTTCTATTTAAAAGAGAACGAATAGATTCTGAAGATTATTTAAGAAATGTTATTGTTTATACTCATCTAAATCCTGTAAAGCACAAATTTCAAGAGAACTATATTAACTATAAATATTCCTCTTACAATTCCATAATATCAGACAAACCAACTTTGTTGTTAAGAAATGATGTTTTAGAACTTTTTGGAGGCAAAGAAAATTTTATTTATCATCATAAAGAGATTTTCCTAAAAGGAACTTATGAAGATTTTGAATAATCCATGAACAACAAACCTCAAAGGTTATTGAAACCATTGAGGTTTTTCCAAAAAAATAAATCAAATGAAAAAAATCTTATTCTTTTTACTAATCACATCACTTTCATTCGCTCAAATAGACCGAGTTGAACCGCCTTTTTGGTGGAGTGATATGAATCTTTCTGATGTTCAAATTATGTTCTATGGCAAAAATATTGCTCAAAACGAAATTTCCGTCTCTGATGGAATTGTAATAAAAGGCATTCAAAAAACCGAAAATCCAAATTACGTTTTTGTAACTATCGAAACAAAAAATAGTTCTGCTCAAGATATAGTTTTCACTTTCAAAAACAAAAACAAGTCGTTTACGCAAAACTATTCTCTTAAATCAAGAACAGAAAATTCTAAATTTAGAAAAAGCTTTGATAGTTCAGATATGATTTATCTTTTAATGCCAGACCGATTTGCCAACGGAAACGCAAACAATGACAGCCATCCGTCGGTAATAGAAAAAGCCGATAGAACTAAACTTGATGGCCGATATGGTGGTGATATTGATGGAATTATTAATAATTTAGATTACATAAAAGATTTAGGAGCAACAACACTTTGGCCCACACCACTTTGTGAAGACAATGACGAAAAAGGCTCGTATCACACCTATGGTCAATCAGATGTTTATAAAATTGACCCACGTTTTGGCACCAATGAAGACTATCTAAAATTAAGTGCCGAACTGCACAATCGTGACATGAAATTAATTATGGATTACGTTACGAATCACTGGAGTTATAACCATTGGATGATGAAAGACATGCCTTCTTATGATTGGTTTCATCAATTTCCTGGTTACAAACAAACCAATTTTAAAACCACAACTCATGCTGATGTCAATGCTTCACAAATAGATAAAAATTTGGCTACTGAGGGTTGGTTTGTAAAATCAATGCCCGATTTGAATCAGAAAAATCCATTAGTATTAAACTATTTAATTCAAAATGCCATTTGGTGGATAGAATATGCCAATCTTGATGGTTTTAGAGTAGACACTTATCCTTATGCAGATAAAGAATCAATTGCTCTTTGGACAAAAGCGATTACAGATGAATATCCCAATTTTAACATTGCAGCCGAAGCTTGGCTCTATTCTCATGCGCAAATATCCTATTGGCAAAAAGACAGTAAAGTTGCAGCCATTCAAAGCTATAATTCTTATTGCCCAACTGTAATGGATTTTATGTTGCAAACCGTTTTGGAAAAAGGAGTGTTGAAAGAAGAAAAGCAAAACTGGAATGAAGGTGTAACCAAATTTTATGATACATTTTCAAATGATTTCTTATATCCAAACAGCAACAATATTTTTGTTTTTGCAGAAAATCATGATACACAACGAATTAATTTTATTTATCCAAAATTTGAAGATTACAAAATTACAATGGCTTTAATAGCAACTATTCGAGGTATTCCTCAATTATATTATGGCTCAGAAATTGGTATGACTGGAAGTAAAAATGTTGGCGATGGCGATATTCGTCGCGAATTTCCTGGCGGATGGTCAGACCATAAGCAAAACGCTTTTACAAAAGAAGGAAGAACTGCTGAACAAGAACAATATCATGCCATAACAAAAAAACTTTTCAATTGGAGAAAGAACAAAGAAGTCATTCACACCGGAAAAACAACCCATTATATTCCAGAAAACAATGTTTACGTTTATTTTAGATATAATGATGCCGAAGCTTCAGGAGAAAGCGTGATGGTCATCCTAAATAATAGTGTTGAAAAACAAAAAATAAACATCAATCGTTTTAAAGAAAATATCAAGAGCCGTGCAACTGGAAAAGAGATACTTACCAACAAAACGTTTGATTTAAAAAATGATATTGAAATTGAAGGAAAATCAGTTTTAATTTTAGAATTGAAATAAACCAAACCTCAAAGGTTTCAAAAACCTTAGAGGTTTAACCCAATAATTATGAAAACAATTTTTCTATTACTAATAATCACAACCTTTTCATTTGCGCAAAGCAAAATAGAAAGTTATCAAATAGTTGACAAAGAAAAATTTGAAGGAACAATCAATCGTATTGACAGTTTTCCAACAAAATTTATTGATCCTAGAACCGTTGATGTTTGGTTGCCAACTAATTATTCTAAAGATAAAAAATACTGCGTTTTGTATATGCACGACGGACAAATGCTCTTTGATGCCTCGTCAACATGGAACAAACAAGAATGGAGGATTGATGAAACCGTTTCAAAATTAAATGCTGAAAATAAAATTGAAGATATTATTGTTGTAGCCGTTTGGAACATTCCTAAATTGCGTCACATGGATTTGTACCCAAACAAACCTTATCAATCACTTTCAAAACAAATTCAGAAAAACATTCAAACCGAAGTTCAAAAATCGAAATTTCCATTTGATGACACAAAAATAAATTCTGATTATTATTTAAAATTTATAGTAAAAGAACTCAAACCATACATTGACAAAAATTATTCAGTTTATACTGATGCACAGCATACCGGAATTATGGGTTCGAGCATGGGTGGATTGATTTCGATGTATGCCCTTTGTGAATATCCAAAAGTTTTTGGCAAAGCTGCTTGTTTATCAAATCATTGGGTGGGTTTTCGTGATTTTGAAAACAATCCCATTCCAGAAAGTTTTTTTAGGTATATGCAAAAAAAATTGCCCAATCCCAAAAACCACAAAATCTATTTTGATTACGGAACAGAGACACTTGATGAAAGTTATTTAAAATATGAATATCGAGTAGATGAAGTATTACAATCTAAAGGCTTCACCATAGACACTTATAAAAACCTTAAATTTGAAGGAGAAAATCATTCGGAAGCTTCATGGCAAAAACGAATTCACATTCCTATTGAATTTATGTTTGGGAAATAAAAAAAAATTTAAAAATGAAAAAAATTGTTTTACTTTTATTGATTACAACCTTCTCTTTTGCTCAAAATGCTGATAGAAAGTTCATTGAAATTGAAAAACTTTCTAGCGGATTTTCGGTTAGAGTTTCTGATGGAAATTATTTAATAAATTTTCTAAATGACAAAATTATTGAAACTTCATTTATACCAAATGGAGAAAAAAATATAAAACCTTCAGATGCTGTTGTGTTAAAAAGTAAATTGAAAAACATCTCTTTCAAAGAGAACAAAAACTCCATTGAATGTCATTCAAAAACAAGTAAATTAAAAATAGTAATCCAAAAATCTCCATTTAAAATCTCCTATTTTAATAATAACGCAGAAATTATTTCAGAAAAATTAGGTTATTTAAAACGCAAACACATTCCGCTTGAAAATGTAAAAGGAAACATTACTGCTGATTCTACCGAAGTTTTACAATTCAATGTTTCATCAGATGAAGTGCTTTATGGCGGAGGCGCAAGAGCTTTAGGAATGAATCGTCGTGGCAACAAATTAGCACTTTACAACAGAGCGCAATATGGCTATGAAACTCGTGCCGAATTGATGAATTTCTGTATTCCGTTGGCATTATCATCCAAATTATATGCGGTTCATTTTGATAACGAAGCCATTGGATATTTAGATTTAGATTCTAAAAAAGATAACACCTTAGAATATGAAGCGATATCAGGTAGAAAAACCTATCAAGTAATTGTTGGCGATTCTTGGACTGATTTAATTTCAAACTACACCCAGTTAACGGGAAAACAACCTATGCCACCACGTTGGGCATTCGGAAATTTCTCTTCTCGTTTTGGCTACCATACACAAGAAGAAGTTGAAAAAACCATCCGCAAATTTGAAGAAAGTAAAATTCCTGTCGATGCCATAATTCTGGATTTATATTGGTTCGGAAAAACCGTTCAAGGCACTATGGGAAATCTAGAATGGGATAAAGACAACTTCCCAAATCCTGATAAAATGATTGCAGACTTAAATGCAAAAGGTGTAAAAACTGTTTTAATTACAGAACCATTTATCCTTACAACCTCTTCTAAATGGCAAGAAACCGTTGACAAAAAAGTATTAGCAACATTAAAAGATGGAAAACCTGCCACTTGGGATTTCTATTTTGGTAACACCGGAATTGTTGACGTCTTCAAACCCGAAGGAAAAGATTGGTTTTGGAATGTTTACAAACGATTAATCAATCAAGGTGTTGCAGGACTTTGGGGTGATTTGGGCGAACCAGAAGTTTTTCCTTCTTATGCCAATACATTTGCAGGAACAGCCGATGAAATTCATAACGTTTACGGACACAATTGGGCAAAATTAATTGCTGATGGTTACAAAAAAGATTTTTCTAATCAACGACCTTTTATTTTAATGCGTTCTGGTTATTCTGGAAGCCAACGTTTTGGAATGATTCCTTGGAGTGGTGATGTTTCTAGAAGTTGGGGCGGATTGCAAAGTCAGATGGAAATTGCGCTTCAAATGGGAATGCAAGGAATGGCTTATATGCACAGTGATTTAGGTGGTTTTGCAGGCGATTATTTTGACAACGAATTGTATTTGCGTTGGCTACAATATGGTGTTTTTAACCCAATTTTTCGTCCGCACGCTCAAGAAGATGTAGCTTCAGAAGTGGCTTATAAAGATGTGGACACCAAAGAAATTGCTAAAAAAGCAGTCGAATTGCGATACCAAATGCTACCTTATAATTACAATTTGGCTTATGAAAATGCTACAGAAGGAAAACCTCTAATGCGACCATTGTTTTTTAACGACCCAAACAACAAAGATTTACACTCAAAATCAGACGGTTATCTATGGGGAAATGATTTTTTAGTATATCCAATTACAGAAAAAGGACAAACTCAAAAAGAAGTATATTTTCCTAAAAATTCAAATTGGTATGATTTCTACACCGGTAAAAAATATATTGGTGGAACAACTCAAAAAATAGAATTAAACAAAAATAACATTCCAACCTTTGTTCGTGGCGGAAGTTTTATTCCGATGAGTAAAGTTGTTCAAAACACACAGAATTATGTTTTAAATAATTTTGATGTACATTATTACTTTGATAAAGAGACAGAAAAATCAGAACTAGAATTGTTTAATGACGATGGATTATCATCTAATTCCATTGAAAAATCGGTTTATGAAGAATTTGATTTTGAAAGTGCTATTGATAAAAACTCACTTTTTATAGATGTTGAATTTGACAAAACCTATTCTACTACAACCTCCAAAACAACAAATGTAATTATTCACGGATTTGACAAAAATCCGACCAGCATTCTTCTAAACAACGCGACTTTAAATAAAAACCAATACAAATTTGAAAACAATTTAATCTCCATTTCTTTACAATGTGAATTAGATAAAAATCAAAAAATTGAAATAAAACTATAGATGAAAAAAACTGCCTTACTCCTACTACTTGCTATTACTTTTTCAAGTTGTAACTCAAGCAAAGAAGTAACTTATACTCAAAAAACAAAAATGCCTTTCGTTTGGGAAAGTGCCAATGTCTATTTCTTATTAACTGATAGATTTTTGGACGGAAATCCAAACAATAATGCTATCATTAAAAGAGATAAACCAACAGCAAAATTACGCGGTTTTGAAGGTGGCGATATTCGTGGAGTGATTCAAAAACTAGACGAAGGTTACTTTACCGATTTAGGAATCAACGCCATTTGGATGACGCCTGTTGTAGAGCAAATTCACGGCTCTGTAGATGAAGGAACCGGAAACACGTATGGTTTTCATGGGTATTGGACCAAAGATTGGACGGCTTTAGACCCAAGTTATGGAACGCGCGAAGATTTGAAAGAATTAGTTGATAAAGCGCACGCAAAAGGAATTAGAATTATGCTTGATGCGGTTATAAATCACACTGGTCACGCTACCGAATTGGACGAAAAATATCCTGAAGATTGGGTTCGTTCTACACCAAATTGCAAATACAATTCGTATGATACCAACATCAATTGCACTTTAGTTACAGGACTATTTGACATTAAAACAGAAAGTAAAGAAAACGTTGCTTTACCTCCTTTTTTAATTGCAAAATGGAAAAAAGAAGGTCGCTATGAAGAAGAAGTTGCCGAATTAGATGCTTTTTTCAAAAAAACTGGTTACCCAAGAGCGCCAAGATATTACATTATGAAATGGCTTGCCGATTATATTTTAGATTTCGGAATTGACGCTTATCGTGTAGATACGGTAAAGCATACTATGGAAGATGTTTGGTATGATTTTGGAAAAGTGTGCGAAATGTCATTTGCTGAATTTAAAGCTAAAAATCCATCAAAGGTTTTGGATAACAATGCTTTTTTTACCGTTGGAGAAGTTTATGGTTACAACATTGGAAGCAAAAGAATTTACGATTTTGGAGACAAAAAAGTAGATTATTATGCTAACGGATTTACTAGTTTAATCAATTTTGATTTTAGAAATGAAGCCAAAATGAATTATGAAGCCTTGTTTTCTAAATATTCCAATATTCTTCAAAATGATTTGAAAGGAAAAACCGTTATGAACTATGTTTCCTCTCATGATGATGGATATCCTTTTGATAAAAAACGTGAAAAAACATTTGAATCTGGAACCAAATTATTGCTTACTCCCGGAATTTCTCAAGTATATTATGGTGATGAAACCGCTCGTTCACTAGATATTGAAGGAACAAATGGCGATGCTACTTTGCGTTCGATGATGAATTGGGACGATTTGAAAACCAATAAAATGACTTTAAAAATTTTAAATCATTGGCAAAAATTAGGGCAGTTTAGAAAAAACCATCCATCGATTGGAGCAGGAATTCACAAGCAGATTACAAGTTCTCCTTATGTGTTTAGTCGTGACTATTCTAATGGAAATTATAACGATAAAGTTGTTGTTGGTTTAGATTTACCTATCGGAAAAAAGGAAATTTCTGTTGGAACTATTTTCGAAAACGGTACAAAAGTAAAAGATGTTTATTCTGGAACAACATCAGAAGTTTTTGATGGAAAAGTTATGATTAATAGTGAATTTGGGATTGTTTTATTGGAAATAAACTAAACCTCTCTATAAACTTGAAAACCCAATATTTGATTGACAGAATAAATGTCTGCACGGTTGTATAACTTAATTTTTTGACACAAATTTTGTAGAACCCGAAAGAAAAATGCACTAAAATACCTAGTTTTAACTATTTTTAAGACCAATAAAATGAATAAAAAGAGCTTGCTATTAGTGCTACTATTTCTAACCATAGTAAGTAGTGTTTCGTATGCTCAAACATCGAATGTTGCACCAACTTTAACAGCTATTGGAAATCAAATTTATTGTCCAGGAAGTTCAATTAAAATAGCGACTAATATGTCTATTGTTGATCCAGATGATACAGGAATTGACACTGTTTTCATTCAAATTTCATCAGGATATATTTTTGGTCAAGATTTGTTAACGTTAACCGGTTTTCACCCAAATATAACAAGCAGTTGGGATATAAATTTGGGCAAATTAACTTTAACAGGGCTTTTTAGCCAACCTACTTATACCGAATTAGAATTGGCTATTGAAGCTATTGAATATTCCAATAGTTCAATAAATCCGAGTGGTATAAGAACTTTTTCAATTACTATTGGTCAAGCTAACTATTTACCTTCAAATGGACACTATTATCAATACATTCCTAACATTGGTATAACTTGGTCTGATGCAAGAATTGCTGCAACTACAAATACTTATTATGGAATTCAAGGCTATTTAGCCACAATAACGGCAGCAGACGAAGCTCAACTTGCCGGTGAACAATCTTCAGGAGCTGGTTGGATAGGAGGAAGTGACGAACAACAAGAAGGCGTTTGGAGATGGATGACCGGACCTGAAACAGGAACTCTTTTCACCTTTACACTTTGGAATACTGGTGAACCAAACAGCGCTGGCGATGAAGATTATACTCATATCACTGCTCCAGGTGTAGGAATTCCTGGATCATGGAACGATATATCAAATACAGGTGCAACTAGCGGCTTTTACCAACCAAAAGGGTATATTGTTGAATACGGTGGTATGCCAGGCGATCCGATAATTCAAATAGCTACAAGTACTACAATTACAATTCCAACAATTACATCAACTACGCCAATTACAATTTGCGCCTCAGGAGTAGTTACACTTCAAGCGAGCGCCAATGTTCCCGTAATTAATTGGTATGCCAATAGCGCTGGAGGCACACCAATTGCAACTGGTGCAAGTTTTACAACTCCTTTTTTAACAAACACAACGACTTATTTCGTAGATGCTTTTCCTATTGGTTGTGCAACAGGAACTAGAACTCCAATAACAGCAGTTATCAATGCAATTCCAGTTATAGCTGTAAATCAACCCAATGCAGTTTGCGAGAATGACTCAATTACCATAAATACATCAACTACAGCTGGAGTAATTAATTGGTTTTCGTCTTTAACCAGCACCACTCCAATAGCAACAGGCACAAGTTTTACAAGTCCACCGCTAACACAAAACACAACCTATTACATTGAAGGAGATAATAACGGATGCCGTTCTTTTAATAGAATTGCCATTCCAATTCAAGTTAACCCAAAACCAATTGTTACTGATGAAAACTTAATTCTTTGCCAAACCAAGACTCTTATTTTGGACGCAGGGATATCAAATGTTTCCTATTTATGGTCTACATCAGAAACAACTAAAACTATACAAATTTCGAGCCCGGGAATTTATACTGTAACAATAACCAGCTTACCTCAAGGCTGTTCAAGCACTAAAACAATTACAGTGGTTCAAAATGAAATTCCTGTTATAGATGAAATTTTGATTGATGGAACGACCGCTACAATTATGGTAACTTCCTCAGGAGATTATGAATATTCTATTGATGGTATAAATTATCAAACTAACAATGTATTTATGGTTGCAGAAGGCGGACTTTATTATGCACATGTTAGAGAAAAAAATGAATGTGGCACCGACTTCGAAAATTTCATTATCATCACAATTCCAAGTTATTTCACACCCAACAACGACGGATACAATGACCTTTGGATCATTAAGGGATTGATTTATTATCCAAAAGCCGAAGTAAAAATCTTTGACCGATATGGAAAATTAATACAACAATTAAATTCAACAAATTACTGGTTAATTCTTTTTTTGAGGTGCTATGAGAAATAGCCCTTTATTCTATATAGTGTAAAATCGAGGTCTCTTGTTCCGTAGTTGTTTGATA
>JFJP01037755.1_pt1 | contig 23170 bp, 15 predicted proteins | sample 431651 | NCBI WGS metagenome assembly JFJP01 (sample SAMN02602958, study PRJNA72255) | Microbial mat metagenome, whole genome shotgun sequencing project. | biome: fresh water; feature: sink hole; material: water; isolation source: purple microbial (photo- and chemosynthetic) mats found in...
TTCATATAAATATCCCATGCAATTCTATCAACAACTCCTGTTGCAAAATAGGATTGACGCAAAGATATAAATAAGTTACGAATAGTTTCGACCGAAGTGCCCAAAAGTTCACTTATAGTTTTGCTGGTACCATCGTCGAAAGTAATTTTAAGTTCGCGTTTGTGAGCTGTTACACTTACATCAGTGCCATCCACAGTTGCAATATCCACCACTTCTACTTTTGCAGTTGTTTGCAAAACACCAGCTACATATACTTTAGCGCTATCCAAACTGCTTGGTCCCATCTGACGAATAATTTTAACATCACCAATAGTCATTGAGTATTCACGTTCGCGATGACGTTTATCGGCTGTTGTTTTAATGGCAGTAAAACTTTCTTCGTAAATCACTTTTGCACCTTCGTAAATTGCATACACCGAAACGGCTGTATCGCCCGTAGTATAGCTGCTTTTGGTGGTAAAACCATTTGTAAATGCAAACTCCGAAGCAAATTTATAACCAGCTTCCTTGCTGCTCGACGATTGAATGCTTAGTGCACCGGCATCTACGGTTTTTACGTTTATAGTCGAAGCCATATCGTAAGTCCAACCCAACACGCGATTAAATTTGTAATCGTATTTGTTCAGCGAAAACACATAATTGTTGGTAAGCAATGTATCAGCCGGATTGTACACAAAAAGCGAATTCGGTTTTTTGATTTTTTCTTCGGGCAAACGAATAATCATAAGTGAAGCATTTTCGGCCGTTTTACTAAAGAAATTAGTAATCGGTTGTTTCCACTTTTTGTAGGTATTTGCTTTGTTAAACTCGTATTCGCCAACAATATCTGCTAGCAAAATTGTGTTGTAAGTAGAGTCAATAACCGGTGAATACACTTTTGACAAACCCGGAGTAGTAACTGCCGGAGTAGCCAATACCTGATAGCCCTCCGAAGAGGTAATTTTCTGTAGAGCAACACTCAAAGTTTGCGAGCTCTTATCCAAACTCGATTGTAACGAACCATCCGACATTTCGGAAGTACAACTCCAGCTAAGCAATGCCATAGCGGAGATTAAAAGAAAAATTTTGTTTGTTTTCATTTTTTTGATTTTGTTACTTTGATTAAACATTTAAATTTTAAAGCATTGCAAATGTATTGTTCAATATCTTAAAACAAAAATAGTATCAGTGAAAACCCGCTTTTTATAAGTGAAAAATCAGAAGCTACATCACCCAATACTTTTTAAGTGTAAATATTATGTATTTACTAAACGTATTTCGCAAAAATAAATTACTTTTGCACCGCCGTTAACGAGATATTTTTCAGGCTAATACTTCAAAAAATCATATTATTACTCTTTGCGCATTTGAAACTCAACAATCGTGATATATAACTGATTTAGATACAATACTCCAATGACAAAAGAATTTAATTACAAACTTGTACTACGGGTTATGGGCAGTTTAGCACTTGTCGAAAGTGTTTTGCTGTTGGCTACCTGTATCATTCCACTCATTTATGGCGAGAATGATGCCCATTATTTTCTGACTGCATCACTCATTAGCCTTGCTTTTTCGGGCACTGCCTTATTTATTGGCAAAAATCCACCCACGAACATTGGTAAACGCGAAGGTTCGGTTATTGTTACATTCACTTGGATAATATTCACACTCATAGGACTTTTACCATTTTGGATGAGTGGAAGCATCCCTTTGTTTGCGGATGCATTTTTCGAAACAATATCGGGTTTTACTACTACAGGAGCATCTATATTAAATAATATCGAGGAATTGTCTCACGGTATGTTGTTTTGGCGTAGTTTAACACATTGGGTTGGCGGACTGGGAATTATCGTCATTTCGCTGGCAATTTTACCTGTTTTCAGCACGAGTGGAACGCAATTATTCGGGTCAGAAACAACAGGACCAACAAAAGATAAAATTCATCCAAAAATTAATGAAACAGCAAAACGCTTATTTTTAATTTATATAATTCTTACTGTATCCGAAACGATTTTATTACTTTTTGGTGGCATGAATTTGTTCGACGCCGTAAATCATTCGTTTGCGACTGTTGCTACTGGTGGATTTTCGACAAAACAAGCAAGCGTGGGATACTGGGATTCTGCTTATATTCAGTACGTTATTTCCATTTTCATGATTTTATCGGGAATAAATTTCAGTTTGTATTATTTTGGATTTAAAAATAAATTTGAAAAAGTTAGAGAAAACGAAGAACTTCGTTATTATATTATTGTACTTTTCTTTTTCATAACTGTTGTTGCTTTATCATTGGTCGATTTTACAAAATCATTTAATTTTACAGTAGTTGAAAAAGCATGGCGCGATTCTATGTTTACTGTTTCATCGCTCATGACCACTACCGGATTTGTAACAGCTGATTATATGTACTGGAAACCATTGACTTGGGTCATATTAATAATTGTAATGCTTACAGGCGCATCGGCAGGATCCACCAGTGGCGGTATAAAAATGATACGTGTAGTCATTTCCGGAAAAGCATGTTACTACGAATTTAAACGACTGATTCATCCAAATGCCATTATCCCAATTCGATACAACGGACATACTGTGCGCGAAGATATTCTGACACGTGTGTTAGCATTTACATTACTCTATTTGGTAATTGCCGGGTTTGGTATTTTGGTTTTGGCTATTTCGGGCATGGGATTTATGGAATCTGTAGGTGGTATGGTTACTTGTCTCGGCGGCGTAGGACCGGGATTCGGATTGGTAGGCCCTGCCGGAAATTTTGCCGACATTCCCGAATTTAGCAAATGGTTTCTGTCGCTTATGATGCTTGCCGGACGCTTGGAATTGTACACGGTATTTTTGTTGTTTACACCGGCATTCTGGAAAAGATAAATAAATGTAATCGAAAAATAAGGTTTGAAACCGTGGGATTTATCCTGCGGTTTTTTTATTTATAAAATCTTTATAAACTCACCACTTTTCCTAATAAAACCCTTATACCTTACATTGTATTTTTGCATCGGATAAATAACAACAAAATTGGGTATTTTGAAAACACCAAAATGAGAGAAGTTGATATTATTCTCCAATATTACAATTTTAAACAACAACAGAAAATGAAAACAAAACTTTTAATGGTAGCAACAACCGAAATGAGTACCTCAACAGGATATATCATTGGTGCAATTATAGCATTGGCTATACTTGGTTATTTGATTTATACTTTAATTAAACCTGAGAAATTCTAATTTTCAACACAAAGACACTAAGCCACCAAGGAAAATAAAATAATCTTTTTGTGTCTCTGTGTTTGATTAGTAATACTCTATTAATATTTTAAAAAGACATATTTATGTTCACAACTCATGATTTTTTACAAATTATTATTTTCCTCGGATTACTGATAGGCTTAACGCCTGTTCTGGGGAATTTTATGTACAAAGTATTTTCTGGCGAAAAGCACCTGATGTCGGCTCCATTCGGATGGCTCGAACGCCTGATATATAAACTTGTCGGCGTTGACTCAACGGAAGAAACCAATTGGAAAAGCTATGCATTTGGATTGTTGATTTTCAACCTTATCGGATTTTTGTTTGTATTTATTTTGCAATTAACACAAGCTTATTTGCCTATGAATCCGGCAAATTTACCCAATGTGTCGTGGCATTCGGCTTTCAATACTGCGGTGAGCTTTATGACCAATACGAATTGGCAAGGTTATGCAGGTGAAACAACTTTGAGTTATTTTGTGCAAATGTTGGCTCTCACTGTTCAGAATTTTGTGAGTGCTGCCACCGGAATAGCAGTTTTGCTGGCATTAATCAAAGGACTTTCGCGCAAAACTACCGATAAATTAGGTAATTTTTGGGTAGATTTAACACGTTCCATTTTGTATGTGCTTTTGCCATTATCCATCCTGTTTGCCGTATTTTTGGTAGGACAAGGAGTAGTTCAAAATTTCGATTCGTATCAAACAGCGCACACACTTCAAGGAACTGAGCAAACACTCCCAATGGGACCGGCTGCTTCGCAAATAGCTATCAAACAATTGGGTACCAATGGTGGAGGCTTCTTTAATGTCAATAGTGCACATCCGTTCGAAAACCCTACTCCGCTAAGTAATTTACTTGAAATGTTGGCCCTTTTACTGATTCCTTCCGGATTGACTTTTATGTACGGAAAAATGGTTGGTTCAAGGAAACAGGGTTGGACTATTTTCATTGTCATGTTTATACTTTTAGCAGCAGGTTTAGCCATTTCATTGTATTCCGAATACAATTCAAATCCAATTTTTGGAAATTCAGCATTGATGGAAGGTAAAGAAACACGGTTTGGAATTACCAACAGCGTACTTTGGTCTACCGCTACTTCGGCAGCTTCCAACGGTTCTGTAAATGCAATGCATGACAGTTTATCTCCTTTGAGTGGGATGATTGCAATGATTAATATTATGCTTGGTGAAATTATTTTTGGTGGAGTTGGTGCCGGAATCTATGGTATGGTCGTATTTATTATTCTCACTGTATTTATTGCCGGTTTAATGGTAGGTCGTTCACCGGAATATTTGGGTAAGAAAGTGGAAGCTTTTGAAGTAACAATGGCTATTATTGCCAACTTATCAACATCATTCGTAATTCTATTATTTACGGCATGGGCTGCAGTAAGTTCTCTTGGCTTATCCAGCCTCAACAATGCCGGACCGCATGGATTCTCCGAAATTTTATACGCATTTAGCTCGGCTGCCGGAAACAATGGTAGTGCTTTTGCCGGACTAAATGCCAATACGGTTTTTTATAATCTGTTGCTTGGATTTGGGATGCTGATTGGACGATTTGGAGTGATTATACCCATTCTTGCCATTGCAGGAAGTATGGCTAAAAAGAAAATTACACCAGTATCCACTGGAACTTTCCAAACCGACAATTGGCTGTTTGTAACCTTATTAATCGGCGTTATACTTATCGTTGGTGGATTGACCTATTTTCCTGCCTTATCTTTCGGACCAATAGTGGAGCATTTATTATTGAACAATGGAATTACATTTTAATTATTTAGCATTATGACAACAAAATCAAATATCTTTAACAAGAGCTTACTTGTTCGGGCTGCACAAGACAGCGTAAAAAAATTAAGCCCTACATTGCTTATCAAAAATCCGGTTATTTTTATAGTTGGAATTGGAGCAGTTCTAACAACAATCATTGTAATTCTCGGTATTTTTCAAGGAGCATATTCGTCTTTCAATCTTCAAATAGCTATATGGCTGTGGTTTACCGTGCTTTTTGCCAATTTTTCGGAAGCAATAGCCGAAGGACGTGGAAAAGCACAAGCCGAAAGTCTGCGTAATAACCGCACGCAAACCAAAGCACGCAAAATGGAGGGCGACAAAGAAATTGAAGTCTTTGCACCCGATTTGAAAAAAGGTGACATTGTAGTTTGCGAAGTGAATGATGTGATTCCTTCGGATGGCGAGGTGATTGAAGGAATTGCCAGCGTAGACGAGTCAGCCATTACAGGCGAATCGGCTCCGGTAATCCGCGAAAGTGGTGGCGACCGCTCGGCAGTAACAGGTGGTACAAAAGTGCTGAGTGATAGGATTCTTATTCGAATATCAGCCGAACCGGGCAACACTTTTATCGACCGAATGATTGCGTTAGTAGAAGGTGCAAAACGTCAGAAAACGCCCAACGAAATTGCCCTGACTATTCTACTTTCAGGCTTATCTATCATTTTTTTATTGGCGGTGGTTACACTTCCAGCATTTTTTGGATACAGTTTAAATGCTTCGGGCTTATCGCAGTCGCACAACTTATCTATTCCGGTATTAATTGCCCTATTAGTTTGCCTTATTCCGACTACCATTGGCGGACTGTTGAGTGCAATCGGTATAAGCGGCATGGACAGACTAATTCAACGAAACGTAATTGCAACCAGTGGTCGTGCTGTTGAAGCTGCTGGTGATGTGGATGTACTTTTGCTCGACAAAACAGGAACTATCACCTTGGGAAATCGCATGGCTACTAACTTTATTCCTGCCGAAAACGTAACAGTGGAAGAACTGGCAGATGCAGCGCAATTGTCATCTCTATCCGACGAAACGCCTGAAGGTCGTTCGATTGTGGTGTTGGCCAAAGAAAAATTCAATATTCGCGGACGCGACATTACGAATTTACACGCCACCTTTATTCCATTTACCGCACAATCGCGCATGAGTGGTGTGGATTTGAAAACGCCTCAAGAAAAAATTCATCAGATTCGAAAAGGCTCATCGGAAGCAATTCGTACTTTTATCGAAGAAAATAACGGAATTTTTCCTCCATCAGTCATGAATACCGTATCTGAATTAGCCCGTCTGGGAGCAACGCCGTTAGTAGTTGCCGAAGATAATAAAGTGCTAGGAGTTATTCACCTGAAAGACATTGTTAAAGGTGGTATCAAACAGCGTTTTGCCGAACTGCGTAAAATGGGAATTCGCACCGTGATGATTACGGGAGATAATGCGCTGACTGCTGCTGCCATTGCTGCCGAAGCCGGCGTGGACGATTTTATGGCCGAAGCCAAACCCGAAGATAAACTGCGACGCATACGCGAAGAACAGGAAAAAGGACATTTGGTGGGAATGATTGGCGACGGCACAAACGATGCTCCTGCTCTAGCGCAAGCCGATGTTGGTATTGCTATGAACTCTGGAACGCAAGCTGCCCGCGAAGCCGGTAATATGGTGGATCTGGATAGCAATCCAACCAAACTAATTGAAGTTGTGGAAGTTGGTAAACAGCTACTAATGACCCGTGGTGCACTTACCACCTTTAGTATTGCCAACGATGTGGCAAAATACTTTGCCATTATTCCAGCTATTTCCATTGCACTATATGCCGGAAGCAACGGACAAGGACCTTTATCGGCACTGAACATTATGAAACTTGGTTCGCCCGAAAGTGCTATTTTGAGTGCCATTATTTTCAATGCGCTGATAATTATTGCATTGATTCCACTGGCACTGAAAGGAGTAACTTACAAACCTATTTCAGCCAATAAAGCATTGACAAAAAACCTACTTGTATATGGCTTGGGTGGATTAGTAGCACCATTTATCGGAATTAAAATTATTGATTTATTGATAAATTTTTAAAATTATAAAAAAATGAAAACGTTAAGCATTGCATTAAAAATATTCCTTATATTTACCATTCTTACAGGTATACTTTATCCTCTTTTAGTTACGGGAATTGCACAGGTAGTTTTTCCACATCAAGCCAATGGAAGCCTGATTTTAAAAGACAATAAAATAATTGGAAGTGAGCTGATTGGGCAACAATTTGATAGCACCATTTATTTTATGTCTCGTCCTTCGGCAATTGGAAATAATCCAATCCCTTCGGGCGGTAGTAATTTGGGTTTGACAAGTGCTAAACTAATGGCTCAGGTGGCTGAACGAAAGGCTAAATTTATCACTTTCAACCAATTGGATAAAAATGCGGAAGTTCCTTCTGAAATGCTTTTTGCATCGGCAAGTGGACTCGACCCGCATATTTCGCCGGAAGCAGCAGAACTGCAAATCAATCGTATTGCAACAGTACGACATTTTAATTCTATACAAAAACAAAAATTGAAAACACTTGTTTATACTATGAGTGAAAGGCCACAATTACAGTGTTTGGGCGAAAGTAGAGTAAATGTATTATTGCTAAATATTGCTTTAGACAAAATAAAATGAGCGACTTCGAAATTGACAGACCCAATCCCGATGAACTTCTGGCAGCATTGGCCAAGGAAGAAGAAAAAAGCAAACGCGGAAAGCTGAAGATTTTCTTTGGCATGTGTGCCGGTGTAGGAAAAACTTACACCATGCTACAGGCAGCTCACATTGAAAAGAACAAGGGGAACGACATTGTGGTTGGTTATGTAGAAACACATAAACGGAAAGAGACTGAAGCGTTGGTGTACGATTTTGAGATTATTCCCCGTAAGTCTATTGAATATAAGTCCACTTTTGTTGAGGAAATGGATATCGACGCCATTATTGCCCGCAATCCTCAACTTGTTTTGGTGGATGAACTTGCCCACACCAATGCCCCCGGAAGTCGACATGCCAAACGCTATCAGGATGTTCAAGAACTGCTTGAAAATGGGATTAATGTATTTACAACCTTAAATGTACAACATTTAGAAAGTCGCACCGACACGGTAGCGCAAATCACCGGAGTAATTATCCGTGAAACCTTGCCCGATTTTATTTTCGAAAATTCGGATGATGTAGAGTTAGTTGATATTACGCCTGACGAACTTATTTTACGGCTTTCGGAGGGGAAAGTGTATACGCCCGACCGTTCGAAAGAGGCAGCAACTAATTTTTTTCGCAAAGGCAACATCACTGCTTTGCGCGAAATGTCGCTTCGAATTGTTGCTGATAGAGTTGATAAACAACTGCATGAATACATGCAAGTTAAACATATCAGAGGTCCGTGGAAATCGGGAATGCATTTTTTAGTAGCTATCGGACCAAGTCCATTTTCGGCTGGTTTACTCCGTTGGGCAAAAACGCTTGCATATTCCATGAAAGCGAATTTGCAAGCTCTTTATGTTGAAACCTCGAAACAATTATCCCCCAAAGACCATGAACAGCTTGAGCAGAACATTGAACTTGCAAAAAAATTAGGATTTAAGGTTCGAATAGTTACAAACGATGATTTAGTAAAAGCTATTGTTGATTTTGCTCAAAAAGAAAATATTACCCATATTGTAGTAGGAAAACCACGTGCTCGAAACAGATTTTCGTTATTAAAACTTGGCAATTTTGTAAATAAACTAATAAAACACAGCGGTAATATCGATGTTTATATCCTTGGCTCAGAGATAAATACCGATACACAGACAAATTATAAAGCATCTATTCCTACTTTTACTTCGAGCAAATATGAATACCTAATAGTTTCACTTGCTGTTATTCTAACCTCATTTGTCACTTTTTTTATCAAGGATGTCATTGGTTATCAAACTGTTTCGTTTATAATGCTTTTTCTGGTTTCTATTTTAGCACTGTTTTTCACTACGGGTCCGGTTTTATTGGCTGCTGCTTCGAGTGCACTTATTTGGGATTTCTTTTTTATACCGCCTTTATTCACTTTTCATATCAAAAATCCATTAGATATTTTACTGCTTATTATGTTTTTTTTGATTGCTCTATTAAATGGTATTTTAACCACTAAAATCAGACGGCAGGAAAAAAAAATAAGAATAAGAGAAGAACGCACCAATGCACTTTATCAACTTACCAAAGATTTATCATCAATTTCGGGATACGATGAAGTTACAACCATAGCTGCAAATTACATTAACGAGTATTTTAAACTTGCTTGTACAATTGTTGTAAAAGACGAATATAATCAATTGCAAATTCAATCGCAGCCTAATTCATCAATTCAATTATCTGACAATGAGTTGAGTATAGTGAATTGGGTTTTCAAAAATTCAGCCGAAGCCGGAAAATTCACCAACACCTTACCAGCCAACGATTTTACATTTTATCCACTGAAAGGCAGTAATGGAAATATTGGTGTTATTGTAGTAAATCAACCTGCAATATTTACCTTGGGCGAAGAACAATTCTGGGAAGCATGTCTGGGTCAAATTTCGGCTAAGTTTGAGCGGGAAATGCTACGGACTGCAACCAGAAAAACCTATATTATCAGCGAATCCGAAAAGTTATATAAAACACTCTTTAACTCCATTTCGCACGAGTTGCGCATACCAATTGCTACAATCATGGGTTCTTCCGAAACACTTATGTCACAGGATTTTCCGGTTGATATTCAAAAAGAATTGTATTCCGAAATAAATAAGGCATCCATTCGCCTCAACAGATTGGTGGAGAATTTACTGAATATGTCGCGATTAGAGTCGGGCAGAATAACACCACACCCCGATTGGTGCGATGTTCACGATTTAGCAAATTCAGTTTCGGAGTCATTAAATCACGAATTAGAATTGTACAAACTTCATGTACATATTCCTGAAAATATGCCCTTGGTTTATATAGACTTTGGTTTAACGGAGCAAGTATTGCACAATTTAATTCTCAATGCCACACAATATTCACCTAAAGAGAGCATCATCGAACTCATTTTTTCGCAAAATAAAGATGTTTTTACAATTCAGGTGCGCGACAATGGAATTGGACTTGCCGATACTGATTTATCGTCTGTGTTCGATAAATTTTATAGAGCTAAAAAATCGATTGCTGGTGGTACAGGATTAGGATTATCCATTGTAAAAGGTTTTGTAGAAGCTCAAAAAGGCACTGTCGCTGCTTCAAATTCCGTATCGGGAGGAGCTGAATTTATCCTGAAAATGCCAACAAAAATATCCGATGTACAAATTGAATAAAGGCAGCAATATCAGCTTTTATTCTCCATTAAACCGATAACCAATACCTGATTCAGTAATTAGGAATCGTGGTTTCGATGGATTATCTTCAATTTTTTTGCGGAGTTGTGCTACAAAAACACGCAGGTATTGTGTTTGTTCCAAATAGCCGTAGCCCCAAATTTCTTTCAGAATGTAGGTATGAGTCAACACACGACCTTCGTTTTTAGCCATTAATGCCAGCAACGAGAATTCAGTAGATGTAAGTTTAATAATTTCGTTATTTTTAGTTGCCAAATGTTTCGACAAATCAATGGTCAAATTGCCAAACTGCATACAGGCATCCTGGTCAAAAGGTTGCCCCTGACGAATAGCCACGCGAATACGCGCCATAAGCTCACCGGTTCGGAAAGGCTTGGAAATGTAATCGTTAGCACCATGGTCTAATGCTTTTACAATATCTTCTTCCGATTTTCGAACCGAAAGAATGATAATAGGATGCTGATACCACTCACGCAATTTTTTCAACACATCGATGCCATCCATATCTGGTAAACCCAAATCGAGAATAATAAGCGAAGGATTAAACGATGCTGCCAAATTGCAACCATCTTTTCCATTTTCGGCTTCCACTATTTTGTATCCGTTGGTCGAAAGCGTAATTTCGAGTAAACGGCGTATTTGAATTTCATCATCAATAATTAAAATGCTTTCCATAAAGTATGTATTCGTTTAAAGTGCTATAGTAAAATCCTAATATTAGCCTTAATTATTTTTGAAAAATTATAATCATTTGATTAACAAAAGAAATCCAGCAACAAAGGTAAATCAGATTTCATTACATTGTGCCAAAATAATCAAAAATATCAGTTTTGTTTTGGATTTGCACCCAAAAAGGCAAATCGAAATAATGCCAAAACCGGAAAAATTTCCAAACGACCTACCCACATCTGAAAAATATAAATTGTCTCCACAATTGGATTCATCCCCGGGTCTGTAATTCCAACTGTAAGTCCTGCTGTAGATTGTGCTGCTGTGGACTCAAAAAGTGCATCAAAAAAACTGTATTGTTCGGGAATGAAAAAAGTAGATATAAACGTACTTCCGATTAATATCAGAAAAAACATAATTGTAAAAATTGACGCTGATGCAAGTTCCGAATTTACTTCGTCGGGCAACATAGTTTTGCCATCGAATTTCATAGTTCGGATAGTGTTTGGTGAGAAAAACGACTTTTTAATATGCCAGCGGATACCTTTTTGGATAAATACTGCTCTATAAATTTTTATTCCGCCAACTGTTCCACCCCAAGCACCACCTATAAACATTGCTCCGAAAATTATAAACAAAAATGACTTATCGTCCCACACATGAATATTGGAGGTTTGCCAACCGGTAGTTGAAATAGCACTGATATACTGAAATATCCCTTCGCGAAACGGGTTTGAAACAACTCCTGAATACATCAACAAAAGTGAAAGAATAATACTGCCGAACAGAAAACACCAAAGCAACGAACGTGTTTGTACATCGCGCCAAATTTCGCTGATTTGTCCTTTGTAAAAAATGCGGAAGTAAAACGGTAATGAAAACGAACCAAAAATCATGGGCAGTAATAGTAAATAATCCATTGCTTCGGACTGATAACCCGCAATGCTATCATCCAATGTACTAAAACCACCCGACGATAATCCCGCCATTGCGTGGTTAAACGCATCGAAAATATTATCAGCAAGTGGATAATCGGGCAAAATAATCCAAGTACCAATAATTAAATAAACAACTGTAATTCCTGTAATTATTGCATACGATTTCCAAATATCCCGAGCAGTATCCATTACTTTGGTGCGTAGATTTATACCAGTCGATTCTGAACGATAAAGTAATTTTAAACTTCGACCTGAACCGTGCTTTATCATGGCAAGCGCCATTACTATAAAACCTGCGCCACCAATCCATTGTGCAAACGAACGATAAAATAACACCGTTTTCCCCACCGAAGGTTCGTGTACAGCCATAGTTAATCCGGTAGTTGTATAAGCACTCATACTTTCGAACAAGCAATGTAAGGGATTTCGGAAAAACAACAAACTAGATGTATAATCGAAACCAGCCGGAATAAACGATTCCATAACTACTTGAGGCGTAATATACGATATAATAAACAACGGCAATCCACCCATCATAGTCATTAGCAGCCATCCCAAAGCAGCAATTATATAACCATGTTTGTATTGTGGTTCAATAGCGTTTCGAAATAAAAAATATATTCCTTTACCAAAACCAAAAGTTAATACAGCAGCCAACCAAAAACCAAGCGTAGAGTACCATTCGCCATAAATCAATCCTACAATTACAGGAACAAACAAAATAAATCCTAACAGAGAAATTAAGTTTCCAATTTCTTTTAATACAATTTGATAAGCCTTAGTTTTCATACATTTATCGTTAAAAAAACAATCCTTTTTTTACTTAAAAATCATATTGCAAATGTATGCCCGAAAGTATAAAGATTTTATAAAGATATGCGCTATATGTATAAAGATTACATTTACACTGTTCAATATCCAACAGTTACTTTGATATTTTTTATCTTTTATCAAAAAATACAGTGTATATATCATTTTAAATAACGCCTCCAATTTCATATAAATTACTTTTGCATTGTTAAAATCCAAACGAGGAAAACAATAACATAAAATAATTTATTACAAATGAAAAAACAACAAATTGAGCAATCGTTCGCGATTGCAATAGAACGCTATGCCGAAATGGGCGTCGATGTTCAAAAAGCTATTAATGAATTAGATAAACTGCCAATTTCGCTCCACTGTTGGCAAACCGACGACGTTGTAGGGTTTGAAAGACCCGATGCTACATTAACTGGAGGCATTCAAACAACAGGTAACTACCCTGGCAAAGCGCGCAACATTACCGAAGTAATGGCCGACCTCGACAAAGCATTAAGTATTATTCCCGGAAAACATCGTGTGAACGTTCATGCAATTTATGGCGATTTTAGTGACGGTTTTGCCGACCGTAACCAAATTGAACCAAAACATTTTCAGGTTTGGATTGATTGGGCTAAGAAAAATGGCTATGGACTCGATTTCAACTGCTCTTGTTTTTCGCACGATAAATCGTCCGACGGCCTCACACTTTCTCACCCCGACCCCGAAATTCGTAATTTCTGGATTGACCACGTTATTCGCAGTCGTAAAATTTCCGAAGAAATGGGTCGTCAGTTAGGTTCGAAATGTATGCACAATATCTGGATTCCGGATGGCTCGAAAGACGTTACTGTAAATCGCCTGCAATACCGCCAAAACCTAAAAGACTCGTTGGATAAAATTTTTGAATACAAAACCAACGATGAATTAATGCGCGATTGCATCGAAAGCAAACTCTTTGGAATTGGTGCTGAAAGCTACACTGTTGGTTCACACGAATTTTATATGGGTTATGGTGTAAAAAACAATATTCTTGTTACACTCGATGCCGGTCACTTCCACCCTACCGAATTAATTTCCGACAAAATTTCGTCGCTTTTATTGTATTTACCCGAAGTAATGCTTCACGTTACGCGCGGCATTCGTTGGGATAGCGACCATGTGGTGGTACTCAACGACGAACTTTTGGCTATTGCTCAAGAAATTGTTCGTGCCAATGCTGTGGATAAAGTGCATGTTGGTCTCGATTATTTCGATGCTTCTATCAATCGCATTGGAGCTTATGTAGTTGGAGTGCGTGCTACTCAAAAAGCGCTCATTCAAGCTTTGCTCGAACCACTTGTAAAATTGCGCGAATTCGAAGCTAATGGTCAGAATTTTGAACGCTTAGCACTATTGGAAGAAGCAAAATCAATGCCTTGGAATGCCGTTTACGATTACTATTGCATGACTAAAGGCGTTAGCGTAGGTCAAGATTACATTGCTGATATTCAACAATATGAAAATGAAGTAACGTCTAAAAGATAATTTATATGAATGCACTTTTAGGAATTTTATTTCACTCCATCGGTGGTTTTGCTTCTGGGAGTTTCTATATGCCTTACAACAAGGTAAAAGGTTGGGCTTGGGAAAGTTTCTGGATTGTAGGAGGTTTATTCTCGTGGCTTATTGTTCCACCAATAGCTGCATGGCTTACAATTCCTAACTTCGGTGCTATAATAGCCGCCGCTTCAACTCAAATTTTGGTTGTAACATTCATCATGGGATTGCTTTGGGGAATTGGTGGTTTGACCTATGGTTTAGGTGTTCGCTATTTGGGTATGTCGCTTGGCAACTCGGTAGTTTTAGGCTTTTGTGCTGCATTTGGTGCCGTAGTTCCATCTATTTATTACACATTCAATCCTACCGAAGGTAAAATTTCGTTTACGGATATGATAGCAAGTTCTGGTGGACAGCTGGTTTTGCTCGGTGTGCTTGTTTGTTTGGCTGGAATCGCCATTGCGGGTAAAGCGGGTATGATGAAAGAGCGTGAACTTTCGAAGGAACAACAAAGCGCCTCAGTTGCCGAATTTAGTTTGGTTAAAGGCTTGATTATTGCCGTTTTTTCAGGAATTTTAAGTTCATTTTTTAATTTTGCCATCGAAGCGGGAAAACCAATGGCCGACGTTGCAAACGAAGCATGGAAAGCTTTAAATCCGGGAGAAGGTGAGTTTTTGTATCAAAATAATGTTACCTATATTATTATATTGTGGGGTGGACTTACCACCAACTTTATTTGGACTACTATTTTGAGTTTAAAAAACAAATCGTACAAAAACTTTACAGATAAAAAGACACCAATTACCAAAAATGTAATTTTCTCGGCTTTGGCAGGTACAACCTGGTTTTTGCAATTTTTCTTTTACGGTATGGGCGAGAGCAAACTTGGGAATGGCGCAAGTTCATGGATTCTTCACATGTCGACCATTATTCTTACTGCTAATATGTGGGGAATTGTTCGACACGAATGGAAAGGCGTATCTTCAAAAACCAAATGGACTATTGCAACTGGAATAACAGTAATTATATTATCTGTTTTCATTGTTGGAATAGGAAACTCACTCTGAGAATCAAAGTTATACCAAATATAACAACACATTTTTTATCCAATTAAAAAAAACGGAATAACTTTTTGTTATTCCGTTTTTTTTTTAATTTGTCGAAAACAATTAGATTTCTTTGTTATTTTCCCGTTCATACGCCTAATTCGTCGGGTAGTGGTATTTTGTAGTTGTGCCTGCAGGTTTGACAACAAGCAGTGTTAGCGTATTGCGAGTGGCTTGAAAAATTTGTATCTTTGTATCCGTTTTTAAAAATTTCCCTTTTTAAGATATTAGGAGTTATTATTATGAAATACTACAGTACCAATAAAAAAGTAAATGGCGTAAGTTTAGAGGACGCCGTGATTAAAGGCTTAGCCGAAGACAAAGGCTTGTTTATGCCCGACCACATTCAAGAAATTCCGGCTATGTTTTACGAAAATATCGATAAATTGTCGTTCGAAGATATGGCATACACAGCCGCATATATGCTTTTTGGCGAAGATGTACATGCCAATATGCTAAAAATGATTGTGCACGACACTTTGAATTTCGATGTTCCGTTGGTGCGAGTAGAAGAGAATATTTATAGCCTTGAACTTTTTCATGGACCAACGCTGGCTTTTAAAGATGTAGGTGGACGATTTATGTCGCGCATGTTATCGTATTTCATTCAACGACAGGAAAATAATGATAAAATAGTGAATGTACTTGTTGCCACTTCGGGCGATACGGGAAGTGCGGTTGCAAATGGATTTTTGGGTGTGGAAGGCATTCATGTGTATGTGCTTTATCCCAAAGGATTGGTAAGTCCTATTCAGGAATGTCAGTTTACAACCTTGGGGCAAAACATTACAGCTTTGGAAGTTGATGGTACATTCGATGATTGTCAAGCATTAGTAAAATCGGCCTTTATGGACGAAGAGTTAAATGCAAAAATGAAATTGACTTCGGCAAACTCTATCAATGTAGCGCGTTTTTTGCCGCAAGCATTTTATTATTTTTATGCATACTCACAACTGAAAGTGATTTCGGAAGCGGCTGCCAACAATATGGTGGTTTGCGTACCAAGTGGCAATTTTGGTAACATAACTGCCGGACTTTTTGCAAAACGTATGGGCTTACCTATCAAACGTTTTATTGCCGCCAACAATAGCAACGATATTTTCCTTGAATACCTAAAAACGGGCGAATACAAGCCACGACCTTCAGTACCGACCATTGCCAATGCCATGGATGTGGGCGACCCAAGCAATTTTGCGCGTGTGCTCGATTTGTATGGCGGTTCGCACGAATCTATTTCGGCCGAAATTAGCGGCGTGAGCTACACCGACGAACAAATAGCCGAGACACTTAAAACCTGTAAAAATGAAACGGGCTATCTACTTGATCCTCACGGAGCTTGTGGATACCGTGCCTTGAAAGAAATGCTTCAACCAGGCGAAGTGGGTGTTTTCCTCGAAACGGCTCATCCAGCAAAATTCCTCGAAACGGTAGAACGCATTTTGGACGAAAAAATAGAAATTCCTGAAAAATTGCAGGAATTTATGAAAGGCGAAAAGAAAAGCGAACAGATGACGAAGGAGTTTGATGATTTTAAGGCTTATTTGATGAAAAAATAACCCCCAACCCCTAAAGGTGAGTAAGATATTTGTCGTGTATTTTTAATTAACAAAACTAATCTCATTCCCCTTTAGGAGATAGGGGCAGTTTGATTCTTTAGATAATTGTAAATAGTAACTGAATAAATAGTAAATACAATAAGATGTTTTCAGGAATAATAGAAGAAGCAGCTCAAGTGGTTGCATTACGCAAAGAGCAAGAAAATTTACATATCACAATGGAATGTTCGTTTGTAAACGAATTGAAAATTGACCAAAGTGTGGCTCACAATGGCGTTTGCCTAACGGTAGTGGAAAAATCGGACAAAACCTACACCGTTACAGCTATAAAAGAAACATTAGAATGCACCAACTTGGGTAGATTAGTAGTGGGAAGCAAAGTAAATTTAGAACGCAGCATGTTGATGAATGGACGCTTAGACGGACATATTGTGCAAGGACACGTAGACCAAACTGCCACCTGTACCAATGTGGAAGAAGCCGACGGTAGTTGGTATTTTACTTTCGAATATCCGCTGGACAAAGCAATGGCTAAACGCGGCTATATGACAGTTGATAAAGGTTCGGTAACCGTAAATGGTGTTAGCTTAACTGTATGCAATCCAACGGATAGTACTTTTCAAGTGGCAATTATACCTTATACTTACGAACACACCAATTTTCATCAAATAAGAAAAGATACTATTGTGAACTTAGAATTTGATATTATTGGCAAATATGTAAGCCGAATGATGTCATTTTAACTCATTTAACTTTTTTTGGAAAGGTTGGGCAAACTAAACCCGACCTTTGTTGTTTAAATGCTTGAAGCACCGATAATAAAACACGATGAAAGCATTTAGAAAACAAATTAACGAATCATTCTTTAACCCTTTATTTCACTTTATACCTATCTTGCTATTTCTACTTCTGAACGAAAATTTTGGATGCAGCATTGCGTTGATAGTTGTGTATTTTGTTGCCGTAGCTATTTTGGGTTATAGTTTATTGTTGTACAAAAATATATACAAATATCTGGGTGTGTCCTATTTAGTAAGCACCTTTATTATATCGATACTAATATTCTTTCCACAAGAATTAATTCCAAACTACATTCAGCCTATTTTCAACGAATCGGTTACGCTTGTGTTCTTTTCGGCTATTTTGGTATTGCAAACCAATATAATTAGGTTTGTTTCGAAATGGACCCCTAAACACATTGCAATGACCAATAACATCGAAGAGCATTTTCGGATTGTATGGATGGTTTCGGGCGTATTGTTCGTTTATATTATTGCATTTTTAACAATTAAGCAATTTATATCTTCCAATATTCAATTGCTTCAATACCTTCACATTACGTACTGGACAATTCTATTTATTGTTATCAGCTATGAATTTATTCGAGTAATACTTATCCGTACTAGCCTACAAAAAGAAGAATGGTGGCCAATTGTGAATGAACATGGAAAATTAGCTGGTTCAATTCAAAGTAAAGAAAGCATTTCGGGGGAAACAAAACATATTCATCCTGTAGTAAGAGGTATTTTGATAAACGATTCAAAAATATTTCTTCAAAAAAGGAGTTGTAACGCATCTTCCAATGCTTTTAAATGGGATGTAGCTCTTTCGAACCACATTCGGTTAAATGAAACAGTAGATGAATGTATTAACCGAACTGCTATTGAAAACTATGGTTCGAGCCAATTGAAACCTATTTTAATATCCAAACATCTTTATAATTCAACTAAAGAAAGTCAGTTTGTATACTTATTCTTGATTTGTAATTTAAAAATTGACGATACAAATTCAGAACTTATCGAATGTGTAAAATGGTGGACCATTCATCAAATTGAAGATAATTTACAAAGTGGCATTTTCACCAATAGCTTTGTAAAAGAATTCGACATTTTAAAACGAAGTGGATTGCTTGATTCGAACTCGCACGAATGCTCATGTCAGCTTAAAGAAACTGTATTTAAGGGATTAGACAAAAAGATCTAAGCTTTTGTTTTGAACCGCAGAATGTGAATTGTTACTCCTGTTGCAATGGCCATCAAAAGCATCTGAACTCCTATTTTTCCTTCCAAAATAAGAAATACAGAACTTAGAATCGAAATCCACAGCATGGAAATAGCTATTATTTTGGCATGTAGTGTTATGGATTTATCAACTTGATAATCGTATATTATTTTCCCAAAAACTTTATGATTTAAAATCCAGCCGTTTAGCTTTGGCGAACTACGAGCAAACAAAAAACCAGCCAAAAGCACAAAAGGCGTAGTGGGCAATAGCGGCAAAAAGGCACCTATAATGCCTAATGCCAAGCTAATAAGCCCAAGCGTTATTAATATAATCTTCATTCGAACTGGTTAAGCAATTTTAGTTTATTCAAAACTAACAATAAACTCTACTCTTCTGTTCTTAGCTCTGCCTTCACTTGTTGTATTATCAGCCACTGGACGCATCTGACCATAGCCATTTGATGTTAAACGTTTGGCATCAATGCCTTTCGAAATAAGATATTCACGCACTGCATTTGCTCTATTTTCGGATAAAGTCTGATTTTGTGCTGGATCACCTAAATTATCAGTATGTCCTTGTATTTCAACTAAATAATTTGTATTTTCATTCAAAACACGAGCCACATGTTCGAGTATGACATACGAAAGCGGTTTAATAATATATTTAGCCGATTCGAATTGAATTCCTAACAAGGCTTTTTGGAAAATAACGCGCACTTCTTTCTTTATTTCGGGGCAACCACCATTCGAAGCCACGCCTGCCAGTTGTGGACAACGATCTAACCGATCAATAATGCCATCGCCATCAGTATCTGTATCTGTATTTGTATCAATTTTTGGATTATTATCAATTTTAGAATCAATTTTAATTGTAGGATTAATATTAGTTTTGGTAATACTGCCGACATTTGGATTAGTATTCGTTTTTGGAATACTATCAGTATTAGGATAAATATCATTATTCGGATTAATAATGCTATTATTTTTTGTATTAGCTACTTTACCTGCCCTATTACTATTTTTTAATACAGCAGTAGAATCAATAAGGATTTCATCGTAAACACTGTCGATTATAATTGGAACAATCTCAAACATAGTGCAGCCCACAGAATCTACATACTCTCTTTCTGCCACAGGTGTTGTAGGGCATTTATCCAAATAATCGGGAACGCTATCCTTGTCCGTGTCAATCGGACAGCCCGATTTATCTACCGTTTTGTAAGCCTGATAAGGTGTATCTGGACATTTATCTAAATAATCGAACACACCATCTCCGTCGGTATCAAGCGGACAGCCATCCGCATCAATCGAACTGTAAGCCTCTTTAGGTGTATCGGGACATTTGTCGTAATAATCGGGTATTGAATCACCATCGGTATCGAGCGGACAACCCTTTTTATCTACAATAACACCATGAGGAGTGTTGGGACACTTATCGCGTCGATTACTAATACCATCATTATCAGCATCTTGTTTATTTCCAAAAACAAAATTAAAGCCTATGGCAACATTTAGTCTATCGGTTTTGGCCGGTACTTTTGCTAAATTAAAATTACCTAAAACAGGCACCGAAACAGAGAGAGGTGTACTTAAAGGTGCTGAATTAAGAGGAATATAATCGGCAGTAACAAAGGCATTTATAAAACCTAAGCGCAATCCTAATCCGGCACCAATATTTGCACCTCTACCATTGAGCAACGAATAAGATAAAGATAAATTCAACCAATTGATTGGATGAATATTTAGTGAAGGAGTAACAGAGAAAAACAATGATTTATTATATACAGTAGTCGAAGATAATAAACCTACACTCATTGTATTATTTAGAAAACCATATTCACCACTTAAATTAACTTTGGGACTTAAAAAAGTTGAAAACGGATTAGTAGTTTCTTTTATCTTTAATGAATCGACAAAGCCTTCTACTAAATCAGACGTAATTTTATTCGAATTTATACCAGCAAGAATTTCATTGAAATTAAAATCAGCAATATTATTCAATGTATAATCAATAGTTGCAGCATAATTAACAGGCGTCTTACTCCATTTCAACATACCTAAATTTGTTACAGCCGCTCCAAAAAACAGTTTATCGTTAGGGCGATACGTAACACCCAAATCGGCAGCCCCTCCCACCCCAGCGGGTTTTATAAGCGAATTAACTGTAAGATTCTCCAAATCTGGAATATCGGAATTAGCAGATATACTGCTATTTAGCTCCCATTTTGTGATACCTGCATTGTACAAAAACGAATCGAATTGCAGATTGGCAGCACCTAAGCCGTGTAAATATTTCAATTTTATTCCATACGACCATTTTTCATCAATTTGTTTGGAATAACCCAAAGCTGCTTCGAGATAAGAATTGGCATGAACACCAAAATTGCTTAAATCATATCTATTATTATCGAGCTGAGCCACACCATCCACTACATTTACATTTCCAAAAATGCCAAGCTTTAACATATCTTTAGGAATAGTCAAATTGACTGTCGATTTTGAAGTTAGCGTAAAATTCCAATACGACCGATGTGTGCGAAAACCAAAGCCCAAAAGATTAATATCTACATCTGCATTCAGTAAAGTTGTCGGCTTTATACTTGCAAACAAATCAGCTTTTGATAGGTTCAAAGAGCTTGCCATGAAAGAATTATTACCGAAATTAAATTGTGTATTTCCTATTACGGGTAAACTTAAATAAAAGCTTGATAGAGGTTGAATTGCAGGGTTAAAACTGTGACGCACAGGTACGTTCTCTAAAAAGTAAAGTGTATTTACCTGTTGGGCATTTACTGTAAACAACAGCAAAAGTCCAATGATGGCACTAATAATATATTTCAAAAGTCTCATTTGCATCTACTGTTTTTTATTCTCCTTTAGAATATTTTCCCAATTTGAGTTTTATAAAATTATTGTTTTGAAGCGTAATTTTTCTATTTTCATCGCTCTCAACCTTTATTATGTAGGCAATGTTTTTGGTTAAACGGAGATTTTCAAGTTGCGAATTATCGATTACTACTTTTAAGTCTGAAATTGCACTTGAACCATCTACAACCATTCCATTATCATCAATCGAAGGGGCTTTTACAATCGAATCGGAAAGTAACTTTAAATTTTCAATAAGCTTATTATTTATATCCAAAAACTTCAGCGACAGCTTTCCTTGTAGTGGCATATTATTGGTAACTCTAAGTATAAGTGTCATTTTATCAATCACTTGTGAATTTATCAATTCGTCTAAATCGATATTTTTCAGAGTATCAGTAAATTCAAAACTGCTATTTGCATTTAATTTCAGAGGTACTTTTACAGCTATGTGGGCTTTAACATTACCATTGGGAATCATAAAATCGAGTGGGTCGGAATCTACGCGAGCGTTCGAAAGTTGGAATTTGTACATCAATCTATTTGGCAATGGGTAGCGATCAAAAAATTTTGAAATATTGCCATTTCCCAAGGTATAATCAAGTATAAAAGAACTCTTAGCAGGCGAATCGCCATAATTTATTACACGCTCTACAATTTTATTAGTAGATTTTGAGCCACTAAAATCGGCATATATTGGCGAAAAAGAAAGTTCATTTTCTCTGTATGCTTTTATCGAATCAATTGTTAAATTCATTTTCAGACCCGAATTATTTTCAAGTTCCATCGATATTGACGGTTCAGCTAATTTAAAAATACCATTTGCTGGCAATTGCATAATATAAGGTGTCATATCAACTGTTTTTTCTTTGACCCCTACAGAAATGACAGGTTTAAATTTACCAAAATACACTTTAGGATCGACATCGAAAATACGATAGGTTAATGAAATATTTGAATTTGGATTTATAACAATAGGTGTATTACCCGCAGTAACTTCCACTTTTACGTTTAAATGTAATTCGGACAAATTATTAGGTGTATAAAGTGTAAACGGATTTAATGTAACAACTTCAGGCATGCGCAAAACAGTTGGGTTAAATACAAATGTAGAGCCAGATCCTTTTGTAGCATCGCCACCGGCTAAAAATACCAATTCATTTGAATTAAAAAAAGTTGTAATTCTTACATTTGAAGCATCAATTTCTATATTTTCGGGAGTAACCAGTATTTCTACCTTTGCACTATTCATTTCTGACTGTACAACCTGTTGAGCATTCAGGTCTGTATTAAAATCGAAACTGATAGTATGT
>JFJP01038457.1_pt1 | contig 23162 bp, 30 predicted proteins | sample 431651 | NCBI WGS metagenome assembly JFJP01 (sample SAMN02602958, study PRJNA72255) | Microbial mat metagenome, whole genome shotgun sequencing project. | biome: fresh water; feature: sink hole; material: water; isolation source: purple microbial (photo- and chemosynthetic) mats found in...
TAAATAATGTATTTTTTAGATTAATATCTATGGCTGTTTTTACTCTTGGGTCTTATGAAGTTTTAAAAATTTATAATAAGCAATATGCAAATAAATTTGGAGATAAATTTAAAAATTGGGTAGGTTTTATATCATTTTGGGCCTGGGATATTGGTTTTAATATTTATGACTCATGGGAATATTTTAGAGAAATGAAAGATCCTCTTGACTTTATGTATGATCTTAAAGTTGAAAGAAAAAATGGTGAAAAAATAGATAAAATTTATTCTATTGAAATAAAAAATCTTGATTTTTATTATGAAAATCATAAAGAAAATACAAATAAAATTTTAAATGATATAAATTTAGAGCTAAAAAGTGGTATGACTGTGGCTTTTGTTGGTAAATCTGGTTCCGGTAAAAGCACTTTGGCTAGAATAATAGCAACAAATTATGATATAGAAAGTGGAATATTTTTTAATTTTAAAGAAATAAAAGATATAAATTTAAAATCTTTAAGAGATCAAACTATTTATGTAACTCAAAATAATGATCTTTTTGCAGGTAATATTTTAGATAATATGGCTAATCCTTTATTAAATGATGAAATTACTTCTAAAAATTCTTCACTAAAATAGAATTTAATAATAAGGGAATTTCTGGAGGTCAAAAACAAAGACTGCTTTTAGCTGCTAATTTAACAAAAGCAAAGGGATTAAGAAACCCAAAAATTAGTTTAGTTGTTTTTGATGAGGTAACTAGCGCCATTCCTAGAAGTGATTCTGATATTTTACTAGAAAAAATTATGTTATATTTTAAAAATCAAATAACAATTATTGTAGATCATTCTGGTTTTGTTGCCCCTAGATCAGACTTAGTAGTTTTTTTTCATAAAGGTAGAATATATAAAGGAAGGCATGAAGATCTTTTAAAAGAAAATCTTCTTTATAAAAATTTTTTAGAAGGAATTAAAATAGAAAAAGATGAAATTTAAATTTAAAATTTCTTTTTATTTCTGTTAGAATTTCATAAATGTTTTCTTTGAACACTGTGAAAACTGAATTTTTCAGAGACAGGGACCTTAGAAGTTCTAATACTTTTATTTGGAGAGTTTTATGTATAGAACCAACAATATTTGTTTTTTTTATGATTTTAAGTAAGTGTATATATTATTTGATAGTTATTAGTTTATTTGATTTTATGGATAAGAAATTTAAAATTCTCATGAAAAATAATGATTTTCAAAAAATAGACTTCATTTGTCCAAGTTTAAAAATTGTTGTAAACATTTTATTTTCATTTATTTTTAATAAATTATTTGGAATATTCTTGGAAAAACCTCTTAAAAGGAGTCTCTATAGAAAAATATATTTATATACATTAAATCGTAAAAATATAGAAGAAATTTCTCCAAAAATATTAGATAAAAGATATTTAATAAATATGGAGAAAATCACAGAAATAAATAATCAAATGGTAAATTTTTCTGTAGATTTTATTGAACAATTTGAAGATTCTATTTTTTTAATATATTTTATTTCTTCTGTTATTTATAGTCTTAAAAAAGATCAAATGAAAAAAAATTTGGATAAAATTTTCTTTACTTTAAGAGTTTTAAACTTTATTGCAGATATTTTGTTCATGCACGATGATCATAAACAAATAAAAGAATATTTATTTTTTATAAACCAGAGTAAAATTACAGATAATTAAAACATATTTATATTTAATAAAAATACTTTCAATTAATCTATTAATTGTTTATTTATTATATCTTTTGTAGATTTTGTACCATAATGAAAAATTTCACTCATTCTCCTTAACTGAAACACTTCGGTTTTATTTTCTTACGAAAATTTCTTCACCCATAATATGAACATGCCAATGAGGTATCATTTGTTGACCAATTTTACCTTTATTAGTGATTAATCTATAGCCTCCTTTTTCGCATAAATTTTCCAATTTAATAGCTGATTCTACAGTAGACCAAAAATCTAAATTTTCTTCTATACTAGCTTCTTCAATAAAATGAGAAAAGTCACTATAAAGTCCTTTTGGAATGACTAACAGATGTATTTTTGCAGCTGGATATATATCTCTAAAAACCAAAGAATGTGGAGTTTCTATTAAAAAATCTGTAGGTATTTCTTTTTTTATAATTTTATGAAAAACATTATTTTCTTCGTAAACCATAAAAGATCATACCAGAATATTTATCCATTAAACATTGTCTTAAAAAAATTATTAAATCCTTTTTTGAAATTATATAAAATTTCTGAGGTGTTTGATACAGTTTTCTGAGGATTTGTTATTTCAAAATTTTTACCAAAAAAAATTTCTGATATGTTTTTGATTATACTTTTTAAAAATTTTTTACTACCTCCTGTTAATGCTAATAAAAATGTTGGTACTATAAAAGCCAGTATCATTGGAGAGGCAAATAATAGGATAGAAAAATGAATAGTAAAACCTATTCCCAATAGCAATATAACATTTGTTTTTACATCTTTGTTGAACTTTCTTTTTTCAAGTTGTTCTTGAAATATAATATTTCTTTTATTTGACAATGTTAAACCTCTAGATTCTAATATTTTTTTTGTAACTTTTAATCCTTTATAATCTAAAGTTCTTTCCTCTTCCATACTTTTTAAAGCTATCTGAAAATATTTTTCTCTAAATTTTTCAGAAATATTTTAAAGCCAATATTGAGTTTTATACATTTGAAAAAACAACTGAAACATTTCTAAAAATTCATCAAAAGATTTTTCATATTTTTTTAATATAGGAACTCCATTAAATTTAGAATAAAATCCAGTCCATGGATCAAGAGACCTAATCAAATAATTAAACTCATGCGTATATTTAAATTTCTCTTAAAGTCACTATCAGCATGATACCTCTCTGAAGGTTTATCATCTGTATAAAATAATAAAGCTTCTGCTTTTATTTTTAAATAATATTCTTTATTTATAAAATTACCATTTGCATCAGGTAAAGATAAAATTTCTTGGATAATATAATCTATAAATTTTATACCCTCTTTAAAAGATAAATTAATGATTATTTTTTTTATTTTATCTTTATCTTTTTTTTTATTGTCAATAGATATTTTCTCACATTTTTCTTCTAAAATTTTATGTTTTTTCTCACTTTCATTAAAAAAATCTTTGTATTTTTCCTCAACTTTCTTTTTTGCGACTTCATTCATATTCTTTTCTAAATCTTTTAGTTTTTGTTTTCTTCTTTTTGAAAGAGGAGGATTCATAGATTTCAGTATGGATTGTCCAATTTTAAGAGCCGCATAATCAAGAGGACTATCACCTTCTATTATCATAATAGCTTTATCCAATTTATCTCCGATTCTTTTTTCTTGAATTTCACTATCTATTTTAATTTTCTTCTCAATTAAAAATTGTTTTCTAGTATTCATGTAATTCTTTTGTTTTTCATTGAAAATCTCATTTTTTGAAACAGATTTCAACTTAAAGAAATTATTAACTAACATAAATCAATGAATATCAGTTTATAAATAAAAATATTTAAATTTTTTTTATACTTCTATATTGTGAAATTTTATATGAAAAAGAAAATCAATTTTGTATTGCTCTTTCATTTGAATTATCTCGCTCTTTTAAAAAATCAAAAAAAATTGATTCAAACATATTTGGATTTTTAAAAACAATTTTGAATATACTAGTCATTAGTAGTGCAACATTGCTCCACATAAAGATTTCTGATTCATTTATGTAGCAAAAAAAACTCCACCAAAAAAGGCTTATAGATGTTAGCAAAAGAATTTCTAACGACACAGCACAAAAGCAAAATAATGATTGATCTATTGTTTTTGTTTTTTTCGGATCATAATTATATTTAATTTTAATATAGTATGAGATGCCAGCTAAAGAGCAACCAAAACATGGCAATAAAAATAATATTTTGAAGTATCCGAAATAATCATTAATCATATTAATTATCAATAAAGGCATACAAGAAAAAATATAAAGCAAAGAAAATTTTTTTACAAAAGAAAGGATACAAATTATTGTATCATATACAATTTGTAATTCTTTTTGCCTTTTGTCTGATAGTTCCAAACCCTCTTGTTGTAAAAAAAATTTAATTTTTAGTTTTTGTAAAAAAGATAAATCACCTTCACCTTCAATTGTTTCTAAAATTTTATTTTTTTGCATATTGATTTTAGATAATTTATATTCTAATGGTAATATTTCTTTTTTTATATTGAATAATTGTTCAATTAATTTTTCAGGAGGATTGGCTATAAAAGATTTTCCATATTTTTCTATATCTTCTTGGCTAATTTCTAATTGCTCATTATTAAATATAAATTCTTGCACTAAATGTATGCTTTCATCTTCCATTTTATGATCGTTAAGTCTTTTAAAAATAAAACTAAAAAACGCCACTAACGGAAAAGTGAATGGAAAAGTCAATATTAAAAGTATCTGTAATATTCTACGACATATCTCTTGTTCTATATCGTCTTCAGATTTAGGTTTTAAATCATTTAATTGTATACATCCTATTAGGAAGATGTAAAAATCATCGACAGATTCTATTTTAAATAATTTTTTTAGATATTCTCTTAATAATTCCACAACCTCCTCTCTTTTTTTGGGCAATTGTTCTTTTATAAATTGCTCTTTACTTTGTTTGTTTTTTGGTTTTTCTTCTGCATACATATTCAATAAAAATTGCTCAAAATTTTTTGAAATTTGAGATTTTCTTTTTTTAAACATTTGTAATGTTTCTTTTGGTGCCAATTTTAATATTTCTTTTGGCATAAAGACTTTAATTGTTTTTTTATGGTTGTCATTTTCATTATTATTATCATTATTATCATTATTATCATTGTTATCATTGTTATCATTGTTACCATTGTTATCATTGTTATCATTGTTACCATTATTTATACCTTTTGTCATAAAAATATGTAATGCTGTCATTAATAATTCTTTATTCAAAACAATGTCTTTTGAAATTTTTGTTTTTTTTTTATTAAATACATCTTTATATTTTAAGAATGAGGAGTTATCACTTGATTTTAATAAAAATAAACCATTTATTAACATAGAACAATTAAATAACAATTTTAATTTTTGGTAAAAAGATATAAAAAAAAATTTTGGTATATACTCAATAATTCAGTTTTTCTTATATAAATAGTTTTTTGTTATTTCTAATAGTGAATTATTTTTTTTAGCTAATAATAGAAGAAAGGACATAAATGAAAAAAAAATATTATAAACGTAACAATCATTAAGAATAAATATGGAAAATAATATAAGTAATATACAGATGAAAAAAGTGTTATTGCTAACTTTAATGGTTCTCTTTTTAATTTTTTGGGTTGAATTTCTAAATGAATAAAATACAATATTGTAATTGATATAAAAAAAGATTGTAAAATTTCAGAAAAATTATTAAATAAAAAATTAATTAAACAATATACAATATGAGCAAGTGGCAATAATGGTACAATTTCTCCATAATCTTTTGAGAATTGATTAATAATTTCTTGTTGATCAAATATAAAAATACTGTACAAAATAGAAAAAGATAATGATAAAATTGAAGACTATCCGCCACCTAAAATTTTATAATTTATAAAATATAAAGATGAAACTAAAAAAAAACATCCTGAGAGAATAGCTATAAGTGAATATACTTTACGCTCAAATTTAAGTTGATTTTCCTTGTATAATTCTAAATTTTTTATCATTTCTGCAATTATTTCTTTTTTTAATTGTTCTACGAAAATTTCAGGAAGATTAGCCACAAAATAATCTAAATATTTCTTTTGATTTGCTTTATCTTTGTATAGGATAAATTGACCATTACTTTCAATAGGATAGGCTCAACATTTAAATTACTCAAAAGACTTGCTATACTAGAATCACTACATAAAGATTTCTGAAGTAAATATTTTAAAAAATTAAAACAAACATCTGTGCCTAAGGAAGTTTTTTCAAAAGATTTTTTTATTTCTTCACTTATATCTTTTTTAAATATGTCTCTAATGTTTTCTAAAACATTTATTTCTACTTTTTCAATAAATTCATCCAACAATTTAATTTCTTTAAAATTTCTTACATTTAAAATTTTTTTACATTTAGATTCAATCCCCTTTTTTTCCTTTGGATCCATATGTTCTTCTATTTTTTTAAAATTTTCAGAGTTACAATTTGAAAGAGTAAGTCCTTTTGATTCTAATAGAAATTTTGTTTTAATAGCAAATTGATAATTTACAGAACCATTTCCTTCAAAAGCAATTAATTCTTTTTCCAACAATTCTTCATTTTCTTTCAACTTTTTTTCCCTATTCATTATTTCTTCTTGCATTTTATTTTTCTTTAGAGCAATATATTTATCAAAATTTTTTTGTAAATCACAACTAGCAATTAATAATTTATTTATTAGAATATGAAAATTAAATAACAATTTTAATTTTTATGAAAAACTTTAAAAAAATTTTTATTGATAAAAAATTGTATAAAAAAATCTTGACATGAAACCTATTTTATTATAGAATTCTACGTGCTTGGAGCAATATTTAAAAAATTAAAACTTATACACAAAAACATATATAGTATTGGATTTATAAGTTTTTTAATGCAGTTTGGGTCTTCTTTAGTTTATAGTACGAGTAATTCTAGTGTTGCTCGTATTTTATTAGGAAATAATTTTGTAGTATTAAGAAGTATATCTGAATCGGTGCCCAATTTAACAAAAATAGTGTCAGGTGTTATTAGTGATAAAATTAGAAGAAGAAAATCATTTTTAATGTTAGGTTATGGATCCATTATAATATTTAAATTAGTTTTAACATTTACATCTCTTACTCAATATTTTCCAATCTGGTTTTTAGCACCAATTTTTTTTGGTGCAAATTTTTTAGACAGAATGATGAATTCTTTAAGAGATGCTCCAAGAGATGCTTTAATAGCAGATTCTTCAGATCCATCGCAAAGAGGTCTAAGTTTTGGGATAAAAAAGGGACTTGGAGCTATTGGCTCTGTTGTTGGTGGAGGAATTGCTTTATTTTTAATGATAAAAAAATTAAACGTATCTGTTATTTTTTCTTTATCTCTTGTTCCTATTACTTTAGCGCCTATTTTTCTTTATTGGATAGTAAAGGATATTCAGGAACCTGTAGTTTTAGAATCTCATGGTTCAAATAGTGTAGTTAGACCAGTTTTAAAATTTTTCGGATTATTTTTAATACTTTTTCCTTCTTTATATTTTGGATTAAATTATATTTTTGATTTAAAAATTATATCATTGTGCGCTTGTTTATCATGGTCTCTATCTTTATATTTAATAAATTTTGTTTCAGATTGGTTTTTAGATGCTTTTAAATTTTTTGCTAAAATTGTGGAGTTTGCTTTATTTTTAATATCTTGTCTTTTTGTTGGAGAAAGTTTATTTTCTGGATATTTATTTTATATTTTTACTTTTGGAATAGGGTTGTCTTCTATTTATTTTTTCCAAAAAGATTGGGAAATGGATTTTAATATTAAAAATTTTACAGTAGCAGCTTTATTAAGTTTTGCAATTTTTTTCTCTACACCAGTTTCTTTTCCAATTTTAGTACCAGCTTGTTTTGGTTTTATATATCCAATAGTTTTAAAAATGTCTCAAAAGGGAATATTTCAAGAAATTGCAGACAATAAAGATAATTTAAAAAGTTTTTGGTATGTTGTATTTTTAGCTGGTTTTGCTACTATAGCAAGACATAATGATGCTGTGTTTTTTAATAGAGCTAGTGAATTTGGGGTACAATTTGCAGAAATGAAAATGTTTCTATTTTTGTATATAGGTGTCACTTTATCTTCTATTTTTTTCAGTAAACTTTTAGATAGAAAAAATGATAAGGTAGCTTTAGCAATTTCTCTTACTTCTTTAGGATTAGCTAATTTAGTATTGGGAATTTCTACTAGCTTTTTACATGTAACATTAGCTATTTTCCTTCTATCTATATATCATTGTGGATCAGATTCTGTAATTTCTAGTGTAGCTTCTTATACTATACCTAAGAATTTACGAGGCACAGCATTTGGTATTTTGCAAACTACTACTGGAATTTTAAGCATTTTTAATGCATTGTTATTTACAACTTTGAAGAATAAATATGGATTTTCATTTATTTGTAAATTTAGCGGATTTTTACCTATTATAGCTTTAATTTTTATTGTGAAAATTAATGCCCAAAAGAAACCACATTAGGAGTATCTAAGTTTTAAGTATTTTTTATCATTTTCTTCAATTAAAATGTATTGATAATTATTTAAATATTCATATGTGCATCTTTTTTCATCTTTCTCAACTATATGAGAAACAAGAATATATATAACCTTCTATTCTATGGGCTATATGATACACATTGCCTAAATCATCTTTTCATTTTATTAAACTTTTTTTAAATGTTATTAAATTACCATTTCCGTCAAATTTTTCTCCAATAAAATTATTATCTTCATCTAAAAAAAATATTTCTTGTCCTTCATCTGGCACTGGAGTAACTTCAAATTTTTCAGTTTTATTTCTTTTTTCTTCTTGTTCATCTATATTTTTTTCTTTTTGAGTAAAATTTATTAAATCATTATCTTTTAAAAATACCACGGATTTATATTCAATTTCTTCTATTGGTAATAAATAATTTAAGTTTTCTTGATCTTTTGGAATTCTAAAGAAATTAGATTTTTCATTATTTTTTGCATACAATCTTTTTTTATATTTTACTTTATCCAAATATCCAACCAGAATATATTCATTTTTTTGAAAATCTAACAGTGTAAGATTATCTTTTTCAAATATTGGAATTTGTTTTATTTTTGATTTTAATGTTGGGTTTAAGTATTTTAAATCATTATAATCTTTGTTTTTTTTTCTAAAACATCCTTTATTTTATTAACCTCACGATTTAAATTAATTCTTTCTTTAATCAATAATTTTTTATCTTTTAATAAATCATTATTTAAATTTTTCATTTCTTCAAAAGAGTGTTTTTGTACCTTTGAATAACTATCTGATTCTGCTAAAATTTCTTTATTTATATCTATAGACTTTCTGTTTAAATAAAATAAATAAACAATGCTAGGTATTGTTATAATGTTGATTATAGCAAGAAAATTTTTTATTTTATCTGAAAATTCATCTTTTGACAAATATTCTAAATTACAGTTCAAGCTTTGTCTGTGTTTTAAATTTTCAGACTCTGGTACTAAAGTATCATCAAAAATATTTATTTTTTCTTTTGTAGAAGATGAATTCAAAATAAACATATAAAAGATTATATCGTGAAAATAAAAATCCGACAACCAAAAAAATCTTAAGATTGTAAATAAGGTTTTTCTTTTCTATAAAAAGTTTATGTCTATAATTTAGGTTTATATTTTATAAAAAATAAAGATAATTTAAAAAATTTTTATAAAAATAAAAGATTTTAAAAGAAATTTATAACCCTTATGAAATATGAATTTTCATCTTTAAAAGTTTTTTACAAAAAAAAGCTCTAAATTTTTACTGTATGATTAGTTATGGAAAGTGTGAGTTCCTTTCTCTGGAGAATAATGAGAAAACATCTATTCTCTTTTTTAGCTATGATGTTCATGGTTATAGCAATACCTTTTATATTTTATTTTCCAATAATGGATCAATATTCTCTTTATCTTAAGCTTTTTTATAATTATGCTCCTCCGCTTGCCATAGTTGTTTCTTTTTTGTTTTGGAGTTTTATAATGGAGGCAGCAAATTATTTTACATTTCTTTTCGCTAGTTTTTTTGTACCTAAAATTACTGATCAATTAAAAAATGAAGCATTCGAAGAAGTAAGAAAAAATTCTATACAATTTTTCCATAAACATCCTGAGGGAGAAATAGAAAAAAATGTTTCTAGTTTGGGTGAGTCTTTTAGTGTTATAATGGATATGACTGTAAGTATTTTAATTCCTACATTTTTGCCAGTATTTATATTACTAATTAAAGCTTATCAAAATGGGCCATACTTTTTAGGTGCTGCAATTTTGTGGCTTGCTGTAGTTTTTGGCATAATATCTTGGGCTTCTAAAATCATTAATGAATCTTCTCGAGAACTGATCGCTGTTAGAGCTGAGCAAAGTGGATATGCAACAGATTCTATAAAAAATATTTTAGTTGAGAAGGTTTTCAGAAATGAAAAAGAAGTTTTAGAAAATTACCAAAAAAGACAAGAAAAAGATAGCAATCTTTATAGATCTATACTACGTAGACATGGTTTTCATCAAGGATTTATGGGTTATATAAGTATTTGTTTTATGTTTGGACCTTGGTTAATTTTACTATCAAACCTATCTACATTAGGACCAGTAAAAGCAGTAGCCATGTTGAATTGTACTTTTTCTATATTAGATAAACTTTGGGGATTTAATACAAAAGTATTTCCAGTTATTCAATTCTGGGGAAGATTTAGAAAATCCTATGAATTTATTTTTAATTTAAAAGAGGAAGAACATTTGGGAACTGAAGATGTACCTCATCAAAATACAGAAAATACTTTAGAGGTAAAAAATTTAAGTTATTTTGCTCATTCCAAACAGATTTTCAAAAATGTAAATTATAAATTCCAAAAAGGTTTATATATTTTAGATGGAGCTTCTGGAGAAGGAAAAACCACTCTTTTATATATGATTGCTGGATTGATTCCAACTGTAAAAAATATATTTTATAGAGAAAAAGATGTTTGTAATATAAAAAGAGAAAAACTTTTAGATAATGTAAGTTTTGTAACTCAGAGTAATTTACTTTATAATGATTCTATAAAAAGAAATATTATGGTAGGAAGAAAGGTTTCTGATGAAAAATTCTTGGAAGTTTGTAAAAAAACTGGAGTACATGAATTTGCAATATCATTACCAAAACAATATGAAACCTGCGTAGGTGTTTCTGGATGTAATTTATCTGGTGGACAAATACAAAGAATATGTATAGCTAGAGCAATGCTATGTGATAAAGAAGATAATTTAATAATTTTCGATGAACCTTCTTCAGCTTTAGACAATGAAAGTGCTAATATTATTGTAAATTTACTAGAAAATTTAAGTAAAGAGAGAACAATTCTCTGCGTTGATCACTCAAAAAGATTGCATCATATTGCAAATGTAGTTCTAACATTAAAAGATGGAGAATTAACTGAAAAGATTAATTTCCGTTCTAGAGATAATGTAGTAGAAGTAACTATCTAAAATGAAAATATTATATTAAAGATTAGACTATATTATGAATATAGTTTAACTTTAAAAAAATGAAAAGATTAATTGACCTTCTGGGATAAGCAATTATCTAAACTATTATCATAAACTATATTACAAATATAGTGAAAATTTACCTTCTGGATAATGTAGTAAAGTAATTATTTTATTCATTTTCAGGAATTTTTAAAATATCATGATGCTTAGCAATTTGCTTTTTATTTCTAAACATTCTCTGAATTCTAATAATAACCATTATTGTTGCTGCAAACAATGTAATAAATTCTAAAACATGTTCTTTTCTTAAATCTGGTTTTATATATTCTTGACGAACAATCTCTTTTATTTCTATTTTTGGAGCCTCTTCTATTTTTTTTTGTTCTGCTAATACTCTAGTTAATCCATTTAAAATAACAAAATTATTAGAAATTCCTAAAATATTTTCTATAGATTTTATTTCGGGAATATTTTTTCTCACATTTTCTATATATTTAATAATAGAAATAGCTAAATTTGGTAAAAATTCATTAGGTCTTTTATCGTCTATTTCTATAACAAACACTTTGGTCATTAATTCTAAAAATAATAAACTATTTGATACAATGGTTTGAAATCCAGCAAAATTTCTTTCAATATCACCCTCTTTCCTGGTTTTATCTTTTCCTATAAAAAGTCTTATTTGATCTTTTGTTTTTTTAAATTGTTCTCCAATATCTTCAAACATTCTACCTTTTTCATTTAAAAATGGACGATGTTTATCCAATAAAAAAGATATATAATATACTATAGGTAAACAAAAAACATCTGTAAACATAGGTATACTTTTTTCAGGAATAGTGTTATTTTCTGCATCTATTTTTAAACACTCAGAAAATTCAATACTTTCTTTTCTCAAAGAGTTTTTAATAAAGTTTGATCCTAAAAAATCTAAAAAATCTTTTTCTTCTTTTATTTTTTTTTCAAAACTATCCTTATGGTCAGAAATATCTTTCACATAATCTAATTTATTTTCTTTTTTCAATTTTATATGTATTTCATCTACATATTTATACCACTTAAGTTTTTCTCTTAAAAAATATGTATTATTAAAAGTTATTCTGGCAAAATCCTGCATATCATCTCGAAAAGTCCTATTTGTTTTTTTTCTGAATAACCATGATAAAGTTGACCATTTTATATTTTCTGGTTTGCCAAGAGCTATTTTACAATCCATTCTTTTTTTATCTTTTACAGATTCAAAATCTTTTTTTAACCATTCTATTTCAGGAAATAAAATTAGTTCATCTATTGTGTCAGTATTATAAGCTTTACTGATGTATTCTTCTTTTTTTGGATAGGTAAAATCTATATCGCCAGGAGGATATTTTTCTCTTAAAGATACAATATATTTCCAAATAGGAATTTCTGATAATATTCTGCAATACATGCTATCGAATACCTCATTCATTATTCTTTCTTTTGGTTTCATTGTAATAACACGAGCGGCTCCATGATCATCATATAAGAAAACTGTGTTATCAGATAATTTAAAATCAAGTAAATCCTTTCTGAGTGGTTCATTGTTCGTAATGTCTATTTCAGGATCCCTAGTATAATCTTCAGAAGTTTTTTGATTTACATCTTGGAGTTTTACGTATAATTTATCTAAATCTTCATAGATTTTATCTATAAAAGATTGAGCCAATTCTTTATCGTCAGGATAATATTTTATATAAAGGTCTGAATCATTATTTTCAAGATTATTTATATTAGAACAAGATAAAAGAAACACATATAAATCTATAAACTTTTTATTAAAAAGGGGTTACATTTTTATTTTTGCATAAAAAGATTGTAAAAATATTATTTCCAATTCATTTTACTTACTCAAAAATTTGGGTTTCTTTCTACTGGTTCAAAAACACAAGTCTTAAGATTTGTTCTTATTTGCTCGATAAATAGTGAAAAATGAAATACTTAAGTTCTACTTGTTAAATGACTTGTGGCGGACGCAAATCTTATGACTTTTCTAAAACGAAATCCTTTGGATTTTTATAACTGGAAACTCTGTGTAATATTCGAGTTCTCCTGGACTCTTCGAGTTCTTTGGATTGTTTCAGTTCTTTCTCTTTTGTAGAACTTTTGAAAAAATTTTACTTACATTATTTCCCATACATCATCAGAATCCTCAATATATTTGAGATTTTTCCTTTTATTTTTTTTAATATTTAATTTTTCTCTTGTTTCTTTAAGTTTTTCATTCAAATTCCTCTCTATTTTTACCTCTTTATCAAATTCTTTTTTTAGATTTTCTTGTTTATTTATAAAATTGTCAAAATCTTTTTGCACTTTTCCCCTATAGGATTAAATATTCCAGAAACTTCATCTATCTTCTTTATTTCTTCTTCTTAAAAATTATTAATTATTTCTAATTTATTTTCTTCTTCCTTATTACATGTAATATTTTTAAATCGAGTACACATATTCATAAAAGCTTTTTGTAATATTCCAGATTCATTGGGTATTTCTTCTTCATTTTCTATAATTTTTTCTTCTGTTTTTTTCTCTTTTAGCAAAATATCTTTTTTTAGATTTTCTGGCTTGTTTAAAAACATTCTTTTTTTCTTTTTTGGATCTTTTAAATTTTCTAATTCATCTTCTAACTCCTGATTTTTATTTTGTAATGTTTTTCTATTTTCTTCTGATTCGTAAAATTTATGTTGATAAAGCATCAGAAAAATTTTCTAATTTCTTGAATACCTCTTCTTTTTCTTGTAATTTAATTTTTGAAATCTTTTTCCAAGATTTCACTTTTAGATTTTTCTGAATGTAAATTATTACTTAGTATTTCATTTTTAGATTCTTCCGTTTTCAATTCTTTTCTTAGGATTTCACTTTTAGATTCTGTTTCACTCAATTTATTTTTAATTTCAGTAATTTGTTTTTCTGATAATAATTTCTGATCTTCTAACAAATTTTTCAGATTATAAAATTCCCCTTCTTTTTCTTGTAATTTAATTTTTGAAATCTTTTTCCAAGATTTCACTTTTAGATTTTTCTGAATGTAAATTATTACTTAGTATTTCACTTTTAGATTCTTCCGTTTTTAATTCTTTTCTCAGAATTTCACTCTTGGATTCTGTTTTACTCAATTTATTTTTAATTTCAGTAATTTGTTTTTCTAATAATAATTTCTGATCCTCTAATATTTTATTTTTAGATTGTGTTTCTATATTTTTTTTAGATTCATCATCATACATTTTCTTATTTTTCTCTGATTCAGATTTGATTCTTTTAAAATTTTCTATTATTTAATTAAAAGTATTATTTGCATCAGTATAAACCGTACATGCCAATGTTGGTTGTTTTTGTAAATCATAATATTCCCAATGTTTTAAATAATTAACTTTATGTTTATCAATAATCCCTTCGCGATAAAGTCCTATCAAATTTTTAGCTAATTTAAAAAAAGGAATTCCCTCCATTTTTATTAAAATATCCTGTCCTCCACCATTACAACCAGGATCTCCCTCTATTGGAAATTTATATTTTAAAACTCTATCAATAAATTTTTCAAGATTTTCTTCACTGTCAATTCTCATTTCTCGCATTAATTTAATTGTTTCTGTTTGATCTTTAAAATCTTCACAAAATTTTTCGAAATTTTTATTGTCAGTAAAATCCCCCCACTGACTACCCTTTACTACAAATAAACATAATCCAGTAATCATAAATTAAACTAACTCCTTAAAAAAATAAATAAAAAAATTTAAGAAAAAAATGTGATATTTAAAAATATAAAATAAAAAAAGTTCTTTTAAAAAATTAAATTTCTATGAAAAATTTTCAAAATAAATAAAAAAAATTTATTTTTTTATAATCGGAAAAAAGTTATAAATAGTTATGAAAATTCGAAAGAATTTCCAGGATACAAATTACTAGATTTGCGTATGTTATGAATTATAGAGCGAAAGCGGAAAATTAGTAAAAATTCAAAGAACTTCAAGAGTCCCCTTATAAGAAAAACAAAAAGATTTGTTTTCATTTTTGCAATAAAAAATCTAAGGTTTATAATAAATTCTTAAACCTTTAATTTCCACATCAAAAGCACCAAAAACACATAAAGGACTAGAATCAATATATCGACTCAAATCAATAGAAATAACTACACTATTCTGAAAAATAGATAACATTTTTCTACTAGCTCCTGGAATTCTCTTACTTAAAATATCTTCTTTAAAATTCATAGAAAAAATCTGACTTTTATCTAACCATCTTTTCACATTTTCATTAGAAGGATCAGCTACTATTAAAATTTCACTAGCAAAACCAATATTTGCAATATACATTCCCTCTGTAAATTCTACATCTCCAAGTTTATAACCATCAAAACGACGATCTACAATTCCATATAAGTTTCCTATGACATTTTTCAAAATGCCCAATTGATCAATGGAATTAAAAGCCGGAATCATTGGCATTTCTGGCATTTTCCAAGACAAGGTACACAAAGAATCATAAAGATTTTTATAAATTTCCATATATTTCACTTCATTTTGTAAACAAAAACTTATTAAACCTCCAACTCTAGATAATGATGAGAGGAAAACCAAATTACTAAAAAAATCACCAGCTTCTCCTAAGGCAATTTTATCTCTCAAAATGCCCTGAGTTTTTAAAACTGATAAATAAAGTTCTTCTAAAAGTACAAAAATAGGTTGATCTTTTTTTAAAAAATAAAAAGGGGAACAACACTCAACAACATAAACTCCACCAACTTCACTTATATCAAAAATAGGTATACAAACTGGACCAGGATTAGCTGTTAATCTCATTTTAGGAACCTCATATTCTATTTCTGCAAAATCACCAGTAGACGTTAAAAAAGCCTCTGTATAAAACTGTTTTTCTTGAGTTTTCTCTATATAAAATCTACCTAACTTTTCTTCTTTTTTTAAATCCAAAGAAATTTCGTAAACTTTTCCTCTAGCATCATCAAAATCTCCATTCATTTTTTTATGATTTCCTCCAGAGGCATAATCAATATAAGATAAGTCCGGAAAAATCAACTCTAATTTATTAATAGAAATGACTCCTTTATCTAAAAAAATCTTGTCGTATAATAAATTCAAAACACCAAAAGTCTTATCACAACTCAAAAGCTTAGAAATCCAATCAGTAGTAGATTCCTCTGCACGATTAAGAAGCTCTGCATGTAAAATAGTTCCATCTGTCCAAGCTATTTTCTTGTGTTTCATAATTTTTCACTATTTATTTATTGCACTAGAAACTATAGTCTTAAAACTTTCCATATCTCTTATTGCTAATTCTGATAATGTTTTTCTGTTTAAACCCAAGGTTTTTGTTTTATGAATAAATTGACTATAGGAAAGACCTATTTGACGAGCCGCAGCGCCTAAACGAACTATCCACAAAGATCGCATTTGACTCTTCTTTTTTCTACGGTCTCTATACATGTATTTAAACTTTCTGATGACCATATCTACAGCTAAACCGTAGCAATTTTTTTTTCTACCACGAAAACCTTTCGCATCTTTTAGAAAATCTTTTTTCCACTCTCTTCTTGTTACACTTCTCGTTACTCTCATCTTAATTACCTATTAAATTCATTTTTTTAATTATTTTTGTTTCACCTATAGAAAGCACATGAGTACCTCTGCTTTGTCTAAGTGCTTTGTTTGTTCTATTGGTTAAATTATGTCTTCTGTAGCCTCCAGCAGCTAGTATTTTGCCTGTGCCAGTGACTTTTATTCTCCTCTTTAAACAGGATTTTGTTTTTAATTTGCCCACGAGTTCATTTTAACATAAATATGAGACTTTATTATTGAAATTCTCATATTTTTTATAAAATTTCTTTTATTTTATTTTTTTATAGATTTTTCTTAAAGAAATTTTGAATCTTTAACTCCTTATTCTTTATAAATTTTATTAAAAATTAAATGGAGTATTTTTTATTCCCAAAATGATATTCATGTCAGAAAAATTAATTACCATTCAATTTATTAAAACTTTAAGTTTAGTATAAAATTTTCAGAACCATTATCATTTAGCTACAAGTAATAAAAATATTAACGCGTAATATCTTTATTCTGTAAAACGAAATTAACTTTTTTATTTTTTTTATAAACATAACCAAAAGTTAAATGGTGCATAAAATTTCCAATAAAACCTTGATTTTGCATATTTTTGATGGAAAAAAATATAGAAATTGTTACTGATATTATAGAAAAAAAACTTCCTAAAAATTTTAAAATTGGTAATAATATGTTAATAAAAAGGGATTCTTTTTTCATCTTTAAAACTATTTCATCTTCTATTTTCTTACCTAATAATATAGACGTTAGAAATTCTTTAAAGGATTTGATTCCTATGATCAAAAAAATAAATAAAAAAATGTAATACAATATAACAGCAAATTTTTCTAATTTAGAAAAATAATCATTCTCATTTTTAAAATAATTAATTAAAGCAATAATATTTATGATCAAAAGTATTAATATTAAAAAAAAAATTTTTGTTTGAAATAAAAGATTTAGGTAAGAATCTTTATCGCAAGAGAAAGTAATACCATGGAAAATACCAACCAAAAGTAATAAAAATAGCAACAAAAATGATAAAGTAAACAAAGGGTTTTAAAGTTTTTATTTTTTGATTTTTTAGTAACAATTTTTGATCATTAAATTTACAAAAAGATAAACAAGATAAAAAATATCTAAATTTATTTTCTACATTTTTTCCATTTTTCAAAGTGAAATAGATAGATCTAAATAAATTTATTATAGAAAAAGTACCAAAAAGAAATCCGAAACAACCAAAAAGAATAGCATTTTTAGAGAAATTAAAAATATCCTGAAAAAATTCTTGCCACAAATTTTGTTTACCCCAATCATCAAAAATCCTCAAATACCACACCAATATAGAAAGAAAAATACTAATAATTGTTAATATAAAATAAAAATAGATATAAAAAATTTTTAAATTTGAAGAATTTTTTTCAATTTTATTAAACATTTTACCCTTCTCGGGTAAGAATTCTTGTTTTTCAATTGTACTATTTTTTGGCTCATTAGAGTTTATAAATTTCTCTTTACTAATATAACTAAAAAAAATGTATACATAGAATTTATTTTAACAATTAAATAGTTAAAAAACAAATAAACTCCCTTGCTTTTTTATTTTTTAATTCTACCACCAATTTTCTCCATAGATTTTATAATTTCATCTATAAAACTTTCATTTTCTGTTCTTACAGTAAAGGCAAAATTTTTTATATTATCTTTTGTAAAAACATCAAATAAAACTGCTTTAATATTTAAATTTTTTTCTATTTCATGCCAAGAAATTTCACTATCAAAAGAAAAACATAAGTCATAAAAACTACCTTTTAAAACTTTCTCTTTAGCCAATTTTTTCTTCAATTTAAATTGCAGGTAATAACTATCTAACATATTTTTATATTGTCCTAAAAGTACATTTTTTCCTTTTAAACCATAAAAAAAATCTTTATTATTTAATTCTTCTGTAAATTCTATATCATATAAATTAGATAACTTTTGCCATATTTTTTTTAAATAAAAAAAATCATATTTTTCTTTTGAAATCCAACTTCTTTCAGGTTTTCCAGAAATTCCGATAGCACAAACCACATCTTCAGATGGATAAATTTTACCTATTTCAAATATTTTTACTCCCCAAAAGTCATTTGTTGATAGAAAACTTTCACATTGTTCAAAAATAGAGGTTACTAAATCTCTACGTAAAAAGGATTTTTCTTTATTCATTGCATTTTTTATTTTTATATCTCCTGCACCGGCAAAAGGCATAGAATAAGTTTCTATAAATCCTTCAGAAACTAGGAAATCTCTTAAAAAATCATCTTCATTTTTTATTTTAAAATTTTTATTTTTTATTTCTGTATTTTCCATTTCAATAGGATTAAAACGAATAATCTCTTGAATTAAATCGGTTTTTATTTGTAAATCTTTTCGCCAAGAAGGAATAAAACACTTTAAAGCAAAGAGATTATTTATAGAATCATCTCTTTTTATTTCTAAAATTTCAGAAGAACAACCACATATTTCTAAAGATTTTTTCATATTTTCTAAAGACATAGATTTTCCAGAAATTTTTACAAAGTCATCATAGGTCAAAATTATTTCTCTATCCTCATTTTTCTTTTCTCCAGCAAAAATCACTTTAGATTTTTCACCATTTAATAAAGTTAATAAATAATATAAAGTCATTTGATTATAATCTATTCCTAAATAAAATTGCTTTGCAGAATCTGAAATAATTTCACTAATATTTTCATTTCTAAAATATCCAGCTTCTAAAATTACATTTTTCGTATCCAATGAATATCCTTCAATACCAATAATTCCACCAACACAAAGTGGTCTATTGTCTTCTATTATAATATCTTTATCTTTTGTAATAAATTTTCCCTTAAATGTTTCAAAAGTTTCATTTATACTTTGTCTAATTTTTAAACTAGAAACTTTATCTAAATCATAAATATGAATTGGGTGACCAATGTCTAATATGGAGAAATCATTTAAAGTTTGTAAAGGAGAAGAAGATTTGTTACCCAAATTTTCCATTAAATCCAAAACTTCTTTTTTAACCTCTATGTTTTTTATAGTAGCGAAAGACATCATAACATCTGTGGAGTTTTCTACTTTTATAGGAAAATCTTTTTCTCCATTTGTAGCTAGAAGTTCTTTTAATTGACCAAAACCATTTATGGAAAGTTCACGAGCAATTCCTCTTACATTTAATAAATCCCATCTATTAGTTGGCACAGATAAATTTAATATACAGTCATGAAAATGAAAAAGCTCAGGTCCTTCTTTTTCCTCAATTATTCCATCATATAATTTTTCTTTATCAATTTCCTCAAAAGATGTAAACATTCCACAACTTTCAATACCATTGATTTTTCTTCTGGAAATAAGAATTTTTTCTTTACCAACCTTTGTTCCTAATGGAGCTAAAACTGTCCACATATCTTTTTTAACATTTTCTGCTCCACAAAGAACTGTTAATTCATCAGAATATCCCAACTTTTTTTGCCAATAATCACTTACAAAAGTTTTACATAAAGATAGCTTTCCAAACTTTTCACAAGATAAAATTTTTACCCTTAAAAGAGGATTTATATATGAAAAATCATCAATTTCTATACCAATTATTGGAAGTTTTTCTTCTAAGATTTTTATAAAAGATTCTAAATCATCATATTTAAAATCTAAATGCCTTTTAAGCCAATTTATAGATAATTGCATTATATGCTTCTCCTTAATGTTTCGAAGTTATTAGACTTTAAATTATAAAGTTTTCTGATATCATCAATATTTTCTTTTACCATACAAAGTCTCTCAACTCCCATTCCAGCAGCAAATCCTTCATAATCAAAGTTTTTATTAGGATAAACATTAGGATGAATGAGTCCAGAACCTAAAATTTCTAACCATCTATTATTAATATAAACATCTACTTCAAAAGATGGAGATGTAAATGGAAAATAGCTTGGTCTAAACCTATATTTTAATTTTTCTTCAAAAAACTCATCAAAAAAATATCGAATAGTTTCCATGAGATTTTTTAAATTTGATCCTTTTCCAACTTTCATAAAATCTACTTGGTGAAACATTGGAGTATGAGTTCTATCATGATCACATCTAAAAGTTCTACCAATGGTAAAGTAAGAAAATTCTGAATCTTTTTCTAGTTTTCCTCTATCAAAAACATAGGATTGCATTGTTGTAGTTTGAGTTCGCAAAAGTTTGTCATTTTCTAGAAAAAATGTTTGATGTTCAGCTCTGCAAGGATGTCTTTCGTCCACATTAAGGCAACTAAAATTCCTTTCTAGGGTTTCGATTTCAGGACATTCTATAAAATTAAATCCCATATTTAAAAAAATACTTTTAATTTTATTTATTGTAGAAGGCATGATGTGAAAATATCCTAGATTTTCATAAACTGGCAACCAAGTATCTATTTTTTCAAAGTTTTTATTTTTAAATTCTTCTATTTTGTTTGCACACATTTTTTCTATTTTGTCAGATATCTGAAAAAGTTCAGGTCCCAACTTTCTCTTTTCTTCTAAATTTAAACTTTTTAACTTCATAAATTCATTAGATATTTCAGAATTTTTGCCTAAAAATTTGCTCTTTATAACCAAAACATCATATTCCTTTACAGAATCTTTTAAATCATTTTCTAGACTCTCTATAATCTGTTTGTAGTCTAACATTAATAAATAATAACTCATTTGTTTTTTATTGATTTTTAAATAAAATAAAATATGAGCACTACTATAAATAATAAAGATTTTTCAAAAGATAAAAATAATTTAGAAAATACTGAAAAGCAAAAAATCCAAGAGAAAATTTTAATAGAAAAAATTGAAAAGAAGTTTGTTAAAAAACTAGTAAAAAATAAATTAACTGAATTCGAAAAAATTTTATAAATATTTCTTTTTTTTAAATTTATATGATATAACACGTTCAAGAGTTTTTTTATGCAGTATAATAGAAAAATCTGAGAAACTTTTTTTTAAATTTTTATTTTTTTTATTGTTTATATCTTGTACAGGTATTGCTGGTATAACGTTGTGTTGTTATTTTGAAAAAGGAATGGTTTATACTATTTCTGAGTACATAGAAAAAGAAAGAGAGGAAAGAAAATTATATAAAAACCTATACAATTTGTACTATAATGAAAATCACTTTGTTAATTATGATGAAATGGTAAATTTACCAGATAGAATAAAAGAAAATCGTCATTTTGGAAGAAGAAGATCTTACTGTTCTTACATATATTGTTTTAAGCAATTTTATTTAGAATTAAAAAGTCTCCTTGAAAATTATGAAAAATTTTACAAAAAAAATTTACATTAGAAATATTTATAAATCCAGATATTTTATGTAATTTAGATGATAATGCAAATAAAAATGTAAATAAAAAAAAATTAGAAATCTTTCATAAAATAACCAGTCAAAAAACTTATTATGGTAACTAAGAAAGAGAATGCGGTCAATTAGAAAATTCTAATGAAGGTAAATTAAAAATATATAAAACAATAGATTTTATTTTAAGAGCTATTATTTACTCAAAAAATAAAGATTTATTGGATAAATATGCTGCAAATCCAAATGTTTTTGGTAAAAATATTAAAAAAAGAAAAATTTTTCTTTCTTTATGTGAAAATTTTCAAAAATTATGGAATATTTAAGTAAGAATGTATAAAAATAGTATGATTGGAAAAATAAATAATTTTTTAAATAGTGATTTATAAAATTTTTTTAATTTCTATGATACAATGCAATCAAGGGTTTTTTTATAAAAAAACTCTGAAAAACCTTTTAAAATTTTTACTTTTGTGTAACTTTGTATTTTTACTTTGAGAAAATAATTGTTCGGAATCTTTCTGAGTATAAAAAAAGATATAAAAGAGATAACATTATTTAAAAATGTAAATAGGTTTTATATATTGGAGACTCATTTGTTAAATTTATCATCTGCTCAAAAAGCACTAACAACATCTGATGTTTATGTTTTTAAAGAATTTTATTTAGAACTAAAAAATCTCGTTGAAAGTTCTGAAAAATTTTGCAAAAAAAAATTTACATTAGAAATATTTATAAATCCAGATATTTTATAGAATTTAGATAATAATGTAAACAAAAATGTAAATAAAAAAAAATTAGAAATGTTTTTTAGGGCTAATATTCACAAATTTTATTTTTATAGAAACTTACGTGAGAAATTAAAAAATTCTAATGATGAAAAACTAAAAATATATAATAAAATAGATTTCTTTAAAGATCTATTATTTATTTTAAAAATAAAGATTTATTAGATAAATATGCTAAAAATCTTAATATTTTTGGTAAAAATATAAAAAAAAGACAAATTTTTCTTTCTTTATATAAA
>JFJP01037757.1_pt1 | contig 23158 bp, 12 predicted proteins | sample 431651 | NCBI WGS metagenome assembly JFJP01 (sample SAMN02602958, study PRJNA72255) | Microbial mat metagenome, whole genome shotgun sequencing project. | biome: fresh water; feature: sink hole; material: water; isolation source: purple microbial (photo- and chemosynthetic) mats found in...
TCATAAAGGCAATGTTGGTGTATTTTGATAGATTTATGGTGTCGTCGGCAAAAGTAAATACAGGTCGTTGTTTTGTAACGTCCTGAAATAAAGGGTTGTTGTCGCTGAGTTTTATTGTCGTGCTAGCTTTGTTTTCGCCCCATATTGTAATGCCGTTCCCATTTCCATTTGTCGCATTGGTGTTTACATGATTGAATCCTACCGAGCGACTAACTTTATAAGTGCCCGAAGGGAAATATAAAATAAAACGGGTTGATATATTTGACTGTTTTAGAATAAAATTGATAGCAGAATCAATTGCCTGAGTTGCATCAGTAAACCCGTCGTTAAGGTTTTCGCCAAACTGCATGATGTTGATACAGGATTTTGAAGGTAAGGGTGAAGGTTGCGCCGCAATTAGTATGGTCCAAGAGAGTAGAAGAAGTATACTGGTGATTTTTTTCATTTTGCTTTGTATAGTAGTAATAGCGCTACATAAGTTGATAATAACTTAAATTGCATTATTCTATTTAATGATTATTTCCAATAATAGAATATTCTAGCTTCATTTTTCAATTCCATAAAATCATTGTTCTTGCAATTTAAAACAATAAATGAAACAAATATTCCTTTCACTGGCATTTTACAAAATAAATAAATTATTATTTACTCAGGGGATGTGAAATTTGATTATTTGTAATTTAATGTTCATTCGCTAGTATTTATTTGTGTGTTAAAAACTACAAAAAGGTGTATGAATTTCCTCTTTATTAAAATACCCCATTGCCTTTCAGCAAAAGGGTATTAAACCAATAATTATTTCTATATATTTTTACTTTATAATAATTTTATTGATGTATTGTCCTTCTGACGTTTTTACCTCAACAAGGTACATGCCTCTTTCAAAATCACTAGTGTTAAGACTAATGCTTTGAGCATTGGTGTGGTTTTCCATTACTTTTTGACCAGTAAAAGTAAATATTTCTACCCGTTCTATGTTGCAATCAGCTTTTATTGTAATAAAGTTGGATGCAGGATTAGGAAATACGTCAAAAGCAGTAGTTTTATCAAGTACATAATCGGTTTGAGTTGGAGTGCCAGATGAAGCGATAACGGTAATATTATCCATAAGCATTCCTGTGGTGTTTGCAAACCATTCTATCACAATATCATTGTATCCAGATGGAACATTTACGCTGTATGATTTTCGTGTCCATGAGGTTTCTGTTCCTATACCATTTTGATTGAATAAATTTGTTCCTGCAGATCCACCGCCATCGGCATAAGCAAGTGCTTGTCCTGTGGTCAATCCATAAACATTAAAATTTGGACCACTTGTCAAAGTGCCAGTTATTTTTTGGTCAAATGAAATGTTCCAAGTTTGAGCTTCAGCGGGAGCATCAAGTGCTAGCAAAATTTGACAGCCATTAGCTCCGACGGATATTGCATTAGCTGGATTGCCTTCACTTGTTACCTTGGTGGCATAATCACCCCCCATCTGTGTATGGAAAAACTCCTGATTATTTAATCCTGATGTAAACACTCCTCCTAAAGGCCCTAATGTAATAAAATCGCCATCTTTAAAAGTTGTTCCTGCAACCCAAGTAGTAACATCTAAAGACGAACTTGCTTCTGATACATTAGGTGGTATTGCTGCATCCTTGGATTTTACAGTCATAGCATACGTAGTAGACGCAGATAATCCAGTAATAGCCATCGTGGTTGTAGTGGTTGTGCCAATTGAAGTGCCATTACGGAATACTTCATACGTTAGGCCTCCTACGCCTCCTACATTGTCGGTAGAGCCTGTCCATGATAAGGTAAAAGATGATTCGGAAATGTTGGATGAAACTAATGCTGAAGGAGTAGATGGTGCTTGTACGTCAGTTATCTGCGCAGGAAATGCAAATGGTGTAGCTACAACTGCCCCCCAATCAGCCTCTACAAGCCCTGTTTTTTCCAATAATAGATACCAGTTTGTGCTATCATTTGAACCTAAGCATTTAAACGAAGTAGGGAAATGATACTTATCTACAGTAACATTAATTCCAGTTGGATTAATTGCGTTTCCTGCCCCAAGGTCAATAGTTATAGGACTTGGATATGTGACTGGAGGAGCCCACATATTTGAAGTAGTCTTTAAACCATCATACGCCATCCAATACGGATTCCATCCAGGACCAGGAAAAGTAGCGCTTATGTTAGCGTTTGAACCGCTAGTAGCTTTCGTGGTGGGGTAAGCAGAAGCACCTACCATCCATTCCAATTCGTAAAGATATACTTCGCCACCACTGCTACCAATCTCATATTTTAAATATCTAAAACTTGTTCCATTTGAAGGAGGTGGATTATATCCTAGCACTGTTACCACACAATTTGAAGTTATGAAACCATCAACTGTAGTAGCTGTAATAGTTGCAGTTCCGTCTGATACACCTGTAACAACTCCAGTTGTGCTTACTGTTGCTACGCCAGTATTGTTTGAAGTCCATACAACAGAATTATTTGTAGTGTTAGATGGTGTTACAGTAGCTGTTAATTGCGACGTTGCATTTCGAGCAACAGTCAAAGAGGAAGCTATAGAAACTGCTGAGGGTGCAATACCCGACTGACATTCAACAACAATAGCCGCAGCTTGTTGCAATAAAAGTGCAGTGCTGGCATCTATTGTAGTAGCATTTGATGTTCTATATGTGTTGCCTACTGGCGTTTGTCCTGTTATTAAATAATAAAAAATACATGCATTAAGATAATTCCCGATGTCATTCTGATGATGACAATCCTCATTGTGAGTGATAAGTCCTGGTATCATTGTTTGTGCTTGCAGCCAAGAGAGAGCAGCCGGACCAAAAACTGCATTCGCTTCTGTAGCTAAAGTTTTATATGAGCTTGTTATAAAGCTCAGGGTAGAAAGAGGTGCGCTGCAATCAGCCTGATGACTAAAGATAATTGGAATTGCACCATGATCTTTAGCTTCGGCAGCTAGTAGCTTGCCGTAAGTATTAGCAGTTACGGCAGCATCTACCGAGCCATTAGCAATATAACCCTGTAGTATAACGTAATTATAATTGTTACTTTGTAATTTTGTTCTAGATTCTGTACTTGTATTCCAAATGTAATCAAAATTTTGCCCCCAGCTTATAACTCCATCGCTGAGATTGACGGTTTTGCCAGAAGAACCAGCATTTATCATCGACTTTACAATATTGGGAACTCCGCCATAAGCTCCAGTAAAGCTATTCCCTAGAAATAATAGATTTATCGTTTCAGCCTTGGTGCTAAAGATAAAAATTAATAATGTGCTAAAAAGTAAAAAGGTTCTTTTCATAATTTTTAGTGTTAAATTGTTTTATAATTATGCTTACTATTCGTAATCCATATAGTTAGCAACTACTAACTATATGGATCAAAGAATAGTAATCTGTTTTATTTTTGGATTAAGAATTTCACATTTTCACTTGCTGAATCACTCTTGACATTCATCAAGTATAAACCTTCTGAAAAAGTAGATACATCAATATCAATTTTATTAGATATGCCTGATAAAGATTTCATTAGACTGCCTTTTGTATTGTAAATAGCTATTGAATGAAGAGCATTATTCTCTAGTTTTATAGTTAGAACTTCGCTTGCGGGATTTGGGAAAATGGATAATTTAACAATTTCATCATTAATCTTTTTATTTGAAGTTGAAACTGTACTTGCAATAATTGATTCTGAAAAAGCCGATCTATTTTCAGCGGCATCTACAGCTCTAACTGTCATAACATAACTCGTATTTGCCGTAAGATAAGGGACTGGTAGATATGACTCATTTGTACTGCTATAGGACTGGCCATCCATATAAATTTCATACCTTGTTACACCTACATTATCGGTTGACGAATCCCAATCTAAAATAAAACTAGAAGAAGTAACACCTGAAATACTCAAATTTGTTGGTATTGAAGGGGTATGCAAATCGGGAATGGTTACTTCTAAAGCATCGCTCAATTCTGAAATAGTACCGGTTCCCGTTGTAGCAGAAACAGTCAAGCTGTATTTTTCACCTATTATAACACTTCCAATGTTCATGAATAAATCGGCAGTTGTTCCTACTAAAACTCCATTTTTATACACTGTGTAAGTAGCCGCATTCAATGCTGCTTTCCAATTAAGAGTAAAACCAGTTTCTGTAAGGTTGGTTGCTGATAAATCGGTTGGAAACGATGGCATGTCATTGTTCTTGATAGATCCCGTAATCACTAAATCGTCATTTGTATGATCATCCCATTGACCAAATCCTGCATATCCCCATACATAATCTTGTCCATAGGCATAAAACCTAAACTCAACTGGCTCAATTATCGAAGTATGTCCTGCTAAATTTATGGTTCTTATTCCTCCGCCATCTTGAGTTGAAATAATATCGCCAATTTCAAAACCACTAACACTTGAGAATACTCCATATTTTAGTGAATTATCTCCTAAAAGTTTTGTATTAAGTTGAGTAATTGATAAATTGTACCCACTAGAAGGTGTAATTACAACAGAAATATAACAATTTCTAGCAATAGCCTCATCGAGTGTAGCAGGAGATGGATGGTTTTTTGATCTAGTACTATAACTATCATTGACATTGCCATAAGTTTGAAACAACATACCTGCACCATGATTAACTATAGCTTCAGCAATGCCATCAGCAATGTTAGTTGAAGATACAGGATATGTTTCTCCAATATTGTTAAAATTCCATTGTGACAAGATTCCGGTAAAATCAATAATGGTTGTTCCATCTGTTGTAACATCTATTGTTGCAGGGTCAGATATTTTTCCTTCCGAGTCAAATGCTTCAATTTTTATGGTATAAGAAGTTGAGCTTACTAAGTTTCTAACAGTGTAGTTTGATAATGCTGTGGTATCAATTAATACATTGTTACGGTAGATTCTATATCCCAAAACTCCAATATCATCAGTTGATGGTGTCCACGTCAATTTAAACGAATCGGATTTCTTTGACGAAACAGCTATATTAGTAACTGGTGTGGGAATTTGTGCATCGGCAAGAAAACTATTGTTCATTTGTAAAATTGATTTCCCTGTAGTAAATGCAATTTGGGCAAATTCATCATAATATTCCTGATTTTGCATGGTTGATTTATAAGACGGATCTAAGGTTAAAGCTGACTTACCTCCAGTAAAAATAGTGTAAAATGTTAATGCATCGAGCATCATTCCATTATTGTTCTGATGACCACAATCATGATATAATCGAGATATATAACAACCTGGTGTAAATCCTTCACAAGCTCCGTTTTGAATATTTGCGTTCGGGTATCGCTGCTGCATAACATCCCATGCATTTATTATTGGAGCATGAAAAAAGGTCATTTCACTTTTAAGTGTGTCATACGTTTCATGCGACCTTTGAAAATCTCTCTCGTAGTATTTAATACCGATATGAGGTTCATAAAGGATAGTTTTAGCTCCCACATTTTTGATTTCGGCATCTAAAATTTTTGCGTATTTCAAAATAGTATCTTTAGACTGAGGCCATCCATAGTAATCTGGATTTGGCTCATTATTTTCAAAAGCCCATGAATCCTTAAAACCTACAGCATCCTCCCAACTTTGAATAACCACATACTTCCAACCCCCTTTCTTAATTTCATCTATTACGCCCAAACTATTCCATGTAGCATATTCCTTAATAATACCCATACCTTTACCTTTAACAACAGTAGTAAGTTCAATGTTAGAACCGGATGCATTAAAAATGCTTTTTATTGCAGTTGGTAGTGGTCCGAACCAATCGGTATAACTATTACCAATAAACAATATTTTATCGCCATTTTGAACGGGCGTTATTTGCTGTGGCGTTTGAGCATGAGATAAACTAGTGATAAAGACAAGAACAAATAGCAGTAAAAAATAATATAACTTTTTCATGATTTTTTTTAATTTTCAATTGTTTAACCTAAATATTTCCTTTCATGTTTATTAATCAAACTCCCCATTACTTATGGTAACAGGGAGTTTTAAATATACGACTATTCAATTATTAACTTTTCAATTTTGTATTCGTTCATTGTTTTTACTTTAATTAAGTACATCCCTTTTCCCAAATTACTGATATCAATCTTTATAGTTTGAGATGATGTATTATTTTCATAAATTAATTTTCCGCTAATTGTTGTAATGCTAATTTTTTCTATGGCATCCTCTGCATAAATTGAAATAAAATCTGATGCAGGATTAGGAAATATTTCAATTGTTGACGAATTAATATTTTCGAATATATCTGTTGTTATAGTACTTACATTTAATGCAGTACTTTGTGCCGATTTATTTCCGGCAGCATCTGTTGCTAAAACAGTAACCGCATAGCTCTTTGACGCACTCAAGCCGCTAACATCAAACGATGTGTTTGTAGTACTTCCAACCGAATCGTCATCTAAATAAATAACATATCCTGTTACACCCACATTGTCGGTCGATGCTGTCCAGCTTAATGTAAAGCTAGAAGCTGTAATGGTGGAAGATGCCAATGATGTAGGAGCTGTTGGAGCTTGAGTATCTGCAATTGAACCATACGAACTTATTGCAGTAGCACCAATTACCGTAACAGTTGAAATACTAGGACCCGTCCATCCAACAGCAAGATTATCGCCTCCGCTTCCTTCTTTCATCAAAACTTCGAAATAATATTTAGTGCATGAAGATAAAGTAATATTTGCGGATTTCTGACTAGGATCTCTAGTCCATTCTCTACTGTTAGTCCATGCACTTACATTAGCTATTTTTGAAATGTTAGCAACTTGGTCGTTGGTGCTTAACCAAAGTTCGCTATTATCATCCGATGCTATATAAAAGTTATAGTCTCCACTTGAAGGAGGAATAATATAACCTCTGATACGCACACCGTAATCTTCAGCTACATTTGAAGGAATCTCAAGAGAAGTGATGCTGGTAGTGCTATTAGGAGCTGCTGAAACAGGAATTGCTGAAACACTAGTACCTGCAATGCCAGTCCATGTCTCTAGATAAACAAATCCATCAGGAATAATACAAGTTAGAGTAGTTACTTCAAGACTTGTGCTTGCAACCGAGACGTTAGCGTCAGCATCCTTAGCTTTTACAGTCATAGCATAGGTGGTGCCTAGTGCTAGTCCAGTAATTTCAATACTCGTATTTGTAGTTGAGCTATATAATACACCATCTTTATACACATCATATCCCGCAACCCCTCTGTTGTCGGCAGATGCTGTCCAATTTAATGTAAAATTAACTGAGGTAACATTCGACGCAGAAAGTCCTGTTGGTACAGTTGGTGCTTGAGTGTCGGGCTCCAGTGTGGTAACGTTTAATGCAGTACTTGACGATGATACATTGTTTGATGGATCTTTCGCTTTTACAGTCATGGCATACGTTGTGGACGCTGTTAGTCCCGATACCGTCATTGATGTTGAAGTTGTTGTACCTATCGATACTCCATTTTTAAAGACTTCGTAGGAAGCAATTCCTATATTATCGGTAGATGCTGTCCAGTTTAACACAAATCCTACTGAAGCAACTGATGCGGCTGATAAGCCTGTGGGAGCGGTAGGATTCTGCGTATCAACGGTGGCTGAAAATTTTAATTCGGCAGCATGTATACCCCAACTTTGAGAAACCATATCCCATTTGTAATATTTGTAAATGCTAGTGTTTGGGAATGTGTAGGTTTTGGTTTGTCCACGAGAAGTCCACGATTGGGCAGTTTGTGTATCAAGTACAGTCCAATTGGCGCCATCGTTTGAACCCTGTATTGTCCAATCTTTAGGATCCCGCTCTGGTATATCAATCGCTGAGGTAATCTCATATGTATCCCACATACGGCTTGTAACGTAATTATATACAATCCAAGATGTTCCATCTCCGTGAAACCACTTGTCTGTAAGGTTAGAATTTATCAAATTATCAGCAATCTCATTTGGAAAATTCTGACCTTTTGCTGTAATAACTACTGAAGTACGCACATAGAGTGTTGCACTTGAAGGTGAAACATTATTGGCAGCATCTTTGGCTTTTATGGTAATGGCGTAGCGGGTAAAATTAGCAAGACCACTAACATTAAATGTAGTAGAAGTAGTTGTTCCTATTGATACTCCGTCTTTAAATAGTTCATAAGAAGCTACACCCACATTGTCGAAAGAAGCTTGCCAGTTGACCGTAAACGAATTTTCGGTGAGAGCTGATGCTGTTAAACTTCCGGGCATCGATGGGGCTTCGGTGTCGGTAAATGGTGTGCTAGGGTGATTAACGTAAACGCCTTGGCTTAAATTATAATAGCTACCCGATATAACGGATTCTAATTTGAGTACTCTAACCATATAATGACTCGTGCTGCCAGGACTAGCGTCTGTGTAGGTTGTTCCAGTTAGCGGTGTGGTAGTAACACGGGTATATGGTCCTGCTTCGGATGTAGCAAGGTAAACGTGGTAGCCCACATTGGCATCGGGCGAAGCAGTCCATGATAAACCTACACTACCCCCATTAAGAGTAGCCGCAAGATTGGATACTGGCTTTACATTGTGCATTCTCAAAGTAGGGTCGCCTACCAAATTGATAAAAACAGCTCCATTATCTGAGTAATGACCACCAGGTGTGTATTCGGATAAATAATTATTATAAGTGCGGTATGCACCATATCCAATGGTTTGTCCCATTCCCATGTGATGAAAGAACCAGTTTGGGCGGCTTCCCCAAGCACATGTAAGACCGTATTCGGGCATGCAAAGTATTGCTCTCATTGGATTATTATCGTTTTCGAAATTTTGTTTGTAGCTACCGAAATTAATTGCAAATGCCATTTTATAGTTGTAACTCGAATAATTTGCCCCATTGTAATCGCCAAAATCAACACCCCAGGTATATGCGGTTGATTCGGTATTGGCAAATGTTCCTTGTACAGTATTAGCACTTCCAAAAAGAGAATACAAGTGGGATGTTTCGATGTCACAATAACCATTTCCTCCAACACCTTTCATTTCGGGTACGGTTATAGCATTTCTGAATTTATGGTTCTTAGAAATGTAATTACGAAATAGGTCTATTTCACTGCTGCTAAATGCAGTCATGCCTGCAAAATCAATTCTAGCTATTTGTATCTCCACCTTATTATTTGGTGCAGGTAAATAGTTCTGATCGTATATTCCATCTCCAGGTATGTTTTTTCCAACTATATTCCTCGTATTGTCAGTCCATGTACCATCCATGTCGGCATAAAAGAGGTCGGCTGCATGTGGACGTAGCTCATGGCCATCAGGCCAATCATACCCAGATTTAACAATAGGCAAATGCCCAAAAAGAATTACACCCTTTACTGTTGTTGGATTAGCTGTGTATTGAGCTTTTATCCATGTTTTAAGTGTTTCGGGTGTTCCGCTTCCGTGTCGGGGCGAGTTGTATTGAACTACATTCCACCCATCGCCTACTAAATCACGTTTAAATATAGCCAATTCAGGAGCAAGTGGTGTAGAGAGGGTATTGTCAACAACCAACAGAATGGTACCTCTTGCTTCAACCATCGGTATTTCTACACCGCCTACAATATATGCTCCTTTTGTAGCATCACCTACTTTGACTAGCTTGTATTCATATGTAGTACCTGCAACGATGGTGTTGTCCACATACGACAAGGTAGGGTCGGTAAAGGTTCCTTTTGCTACCCATGTGGCCGAACCTTCTTGCCCCAGCATTCTGCGAGACACCGCAACCTGCGATCCTGCTCCCTGCGAGTTCCAGTTGAGTGTGATGCTTAGTGGTGAGGCACTGTAAGTAGCGTCAATCTTAAATTGCGAAAAAACATTGCTCGATAGAAAGATTAAAAAAGAAAAAATGATTAGATTTTTCATTGAAAACCCAAATCGTTTTTTCCAACTCTTCTTCATCATGGTTTCGGTGTAATACTTTATCATAAGTGTTATGTGTTATTTTATTACTATCAAATTTATTATATTATTATGCGCATGCCCTCTAGTATATTCCATTTAATCTCAGCAATATTCCATCAATCTCAACTAATTAATTGTGTGCATTTTAATAATTCTAAATTTTGGTTTTTGCCGGATAACAATATAAAATATTCCAATTATCCACTACGATAATACACCCCAATGCGCACTTCAAATAATTGTTGAACAAGTATTACAAGAATGAGAATCTTCTACTTTCTGTTATCGGCTATAAATCGAGAAGGTGATTTACCGAATAATTCAGTAAAACAGCTTGTAAAGTAATTTGGATTGCTAAAACATAATAGGTAAGCAACTTCAGAAATGTTCTTGTCATCATGCATCAGTATCTCAGCAGCCTTATGCAAACGAATTTTTTTAATATAGCCATGAACTGACAAATTAGTTAGTGCTTTTACTTTTTTATATAATGCAGCACGACCCATACCTATCTCTTTCGATATAAACTCGTAATCGAGCTCTGGATTGGTTATGTTTTTATTAATGATACTATTTAATTTCTCCATAAACTTGCCATCTGTCTCGTTAGATGATTCATATCTTAAAGCAATGCCATTATCGCGGGCAAATTTTTCACGGAATTTTTTTCGTGATGAAAGTATGTTATTAATCTTAATAATCAAATTGTTGATATTGAATGGTTTGGTAATATAATCATCAGCACCGGTTTTTAATCCAATAAATTCATCATCGCTGGTATTCCTCGCAGTAAGTAGAATGCAGGGTATATGACTAGTGCGCTCATCCTTCTTAATAATATTACAAAACATAATCCCGTCCATCTCGGGCATCATCCAGTCGCATACTATAATGTCTGGAATTTTTTCAAAAGTTAACTGTAATCCTAATTTGCCATTCTCTGCTTCAAAAACGGTAAAACTTTCTTTTACAAACTCTCTAATCCCTCTTATAATGTTTTTATTATCGTCAATTAATAATATAGAATAATTTTTCTGTTCATCCAAAACGGTTGTTTCATCTTTATCTTGAAGTAATTCTAGTAAAGCGTCTGGTGCTTCTTCTTTGGAAATGCTTTTTATTTCATCTTTTTCATGAATTATATTCGATTCCTTTATAAACTTCATTGATGGTTCACCCATGGGTATACGAACAAAGAATGTAGTTCCTTTTCCTTGTTCGCTTTCAAGCCATATCATTCCATTATTTTTTTGGATAAAATCCTGGCAGATAATTAATCCCAGTCCGGTTCCCGATTCTCCTGAGGTGCCTTTATTGGCAATATTTTGGTCGATTCGAAAAAGTTTTGCTGCCACTTCAGACGATATTCCTACTCCCTGATCAACAACTGATATGATAATGAAATTTTCCTCGGATGTTGATGACACTTTAATTTCAGTATTTTTATTTGAAAATTTTATTGCATTATTAATCAGATTTCTAATTACTGTATCAATCATATTCCGGTCGGCAAATACCGTGGTATTATCGGGAACATTGTTGATTATCATAATCATCTTTTTATCAGCATTAATTTTTAGCAGACTGCAAGAATCCAAGACCAAAGTATGCAAATCAAATTGAGTAGGAACAATATCAACCTTAGTACTTTGCGAACGAGCCCACTGTAGAAGGTTTTCAAGAAGAGCAGTGGCCGATGATGAAGATTCTCTTATAGAAGAAACCAAGTCAATTCGCTCTTTCTCCGATAACTTTTTGTTATCAATTAACATCAAATCTGCAATACAGGTAATTGCATGAAAAGGGTTTTTTAGATCATGTGCTATAATAGAGAAAAACTTATCCTTGGTAGAATTAAGTATAAATAATTCTTTAGTTCGCTCTTTAACTTGAAATTCTAATTCTTCCTTCTGTCTTCGAATATTATATGTTCTATAACGAATGAAGAGATAAATAAAAAATAATATAATTGAAAATAAGAATAATTTGAACCACCATGTTTGCCAATATGGAGGTCGTATTAAAATTTTTAAAACCGTTCCTTCTTCATTCCATATATTGCTATTATTTGATGCTTTAACCCTAAAATAATATGTTCCTGGTTGCAAGCCTGTATAATTCGCATACCTTCTTGTTCCAACAAAATTCCAATCTTTCTCAAGTCCCTCAAGGTAATAAGCATATTGATTTTTATTTGGATTTGAGTAATTTAATGCGGCATATTCTATCGAAATAATATTTTGAAAATAGCTTAATATTATTTCTTTTGTTTCACTAATTTGATGTTCCAAATAAAATATTTTGTCATTAACTCCACTATCCGGGCGCACTAAAACATCTTTATTAAATAGCTTAAAACTACTAATAACAACGGGAGGAACTTGATTGTTAGAAACAAAATTATCTGGATTAATAATCAAAATTCCGTCTGCAGATCCAAAATAAATATTTCCATTATTATCGCAACAAGCTAATTCATTAAAATTGAGATAAGGCAAACCATCTTCCTCATCGTAATTAAAAAATTTATTTAGTTCACTATCAAATTTCGAAATACCCTTACTTGAAGTAATCCACAAATTATCATTTTTATCTACTTCTAACGAATACATTTTATTTCCACTAAATCCCTCAATTTGTCCGTAAACAAAATACTTACTCGTTGTTCTGTTATACTCGAACAATTTATTATCAGCTATAAGCCAAATATTTCCGTGGGAATCAATTCTTATTAAATTCTTCGAAAAATTAATATCAGTAATAAAGCTTTTAATATCATTTGCTTTCACTAATTTATAAAGTCCTTTATCAGATGTTAGCCAAACAGAATCGAAGTTATCAATAAAATAATCTATTATTAAAGTATCAAATGCACGTTTGTCTAATTCTAATTTCGTAGAATTAGTATTTCTATCATAAAAGCAAAGACCTGTATTATTTGTTCCCCAAGCGTTTCCGTTTGCTGTTACTTTAATATTTTCATTTAACAAGAACTCGCTAGATAAAACATTAAAACTGCCTGTTGAAGCTTTATTAGATAAATAAAATTGCTGATTTTCGTTTTTAGCATAAATAATATCCGACCTTGGATTCGCAAAAACTTCAGAAATCGCTATTTGAGTCAACACGTTTTTATCATGAATATACTTAAACGATCCAACAGAATAAATTTGAAAAAATAGTTCATTTTCTGAATTACAATTAAGCCGAATAACTTGTTTATTCTTTATGATAGAATAATTTTCAGGATTAATAACCGTATATTTAATAAATGATTTATTAAAATAATCAATACCATTAGAAAGAGAACCCAGCCATAACCCTTTGTTATGGTCAAAATACAAAACATTGATTTGCGTTAAATTTATTCCATTATTATACTCAGTAGTATAAACATATCCTTTATTTAAATTGGTTTTATAATTAAATAAGCGCAGTCCATAATCAGTTGCAATCCAAAAAGTATTATTTTCATCAACAGAAACGTCATAACACGTATTCATTCTAGTATCTGCATAACTACCTTTCTCGTCCTTCAATTTATAATTTATAAATTTGTCTGTAGCTTCATCATATCTAGACAAACCACCTCCAGAATGTAATAGAACCCATATAACAGAATCATTATCAATAAATACTTTAGTTATTCGATCACTCGTTCTCCGCAATTTATTAAAATCGTTGACTGATTTCTGAACTACACTATACTGTTTAATTTTATTGTTTCTTGGATTAAAACGATACACTCCATTAACAAAATTAGCCATCCAAAGGTTACCCTTTCTATCCTCACAAATGCTAAACATCCAATTCAGATTATTACGTTTTGAAATAGGATAAGCACTAAAATTTTTAAATTTGATTTCCTGTTTTGTTAAATTGGAAGAATTTGGAATTAACATCAATTTTGCAAAACCATCATAATGACCAACCCAAAGGTTTCCTGATCGATCTTCATAAATTGTTTCAACTAAATTATTCCCCAGCGTTGTTGTGTCGGTACTATTATGTGTGTATCTTGTAAATCGATCCGTCTCCCTATTGTATAAAGCAAGTCCACCACTTGTACCAATCCATAAACGATAATGAGAATCTTCAAAAATACAATTTATTTCATTCGCAGGGATACTTGAAATATTTTTACTTTCACTCAGGTAATTGTAAAATGTGTATCCATCGTATTTATTGAGCCCCCATTCAGTTCCGATCCAAATAAATCCTTTATAATCTTGAATAATGCAGTTAATACTCTTGTCAGAGATTCCACGATTTGCATTGATATGATTAAATGTAAAATCGTTATACTGTGAATAAATAACAGTAAATAAAACGAAATTAAATAAAAAATTGAATAGGATCTTTTGCATATCAAAATATAAATTTCAAATAGTCATCCAATCTAAATAATCTTACCACTGATTCCAAGTCCAAAACGAAGTGGTATATTTATAAGCACATAAATTTTAAAAATATCTGTACTCATATTATGAGGCTATTCGTTATTGATCTCATTGGCATCACGCTCCAAAAAGTGGTATGGTATGCAAAAATAGAAATTTATATTCAATTTTAATACATTTTTCGCAGACTTACAAAATTCTTTTTCCTGACTTCGACAATGCGCCACCCTAAATAGTTTTTTAAAACTTTTTCATCAAAAAATTGGGCTATTGACTTATATCCTTGAGTCAATAGCATCGTTTGGGTGGAAATTTTCATCAAAATGCTACTTAAAGTATTCGACATTAGCAGCCTTACTCAATGATTGGCTTAAGCGGGCAATAACTAACTGACGGAAAATATCGTCTACAAAAGCATCAAACCCAGTTGACTTAAATACTCGATTCAGAATCAATTGAACCCCATTGAGCAATATATTAATAGATTTTTCTTTATGTGATTTAGATAACTTAAAAATTTATATATCATACAATTGAGATATTTTATTGCCACCAATTATATTTTATTCCTTTATAAATTTATGTGTTATAATTTCATTATTGATATAAACAAGCAATACATAAATTCCATTAGACAAGCTTGCTATACTAATAACATTCTTTTCAGAAAATAAAACATCTTTATAAACTAACATACCCGAAGGCGAAATAATCTCTACATTAATAACAACAAAGTTTGTAAAATCAATGAATAAAAAATCTTTTGCAGGGTTTGGATATACATTTATTTGTGAAATTTGCAGAGGAATATCAGTAATAATTTCCTTATACGATGCTATTAACTCAATATCTAAAGAAGGCATATTAACAATAGCTATTGGAGAATTTACATTATAAATATATTGAATGTCCCCAATCCATTTATCAAATATTTTTCCGTTTAATGTGTCCTGGGCTATAATGTTCACTTGACTACCAGCTTGATAGCTACCGTCTCCATTTCCATTTACAACACTTAAAAGATAAGTGCAGTTATTTATTAATGGAGCCGCTTCTAACTTGTGTAAATCGTTACGTTGTCGGTACACAACAATAGAATCTTTTGAATTAAGTTCGTTGTAAAAGATAGAATCTGATTCTTCAAACTTAAACCAACCAAATAAATCGGTTTGATTGCAAATAACATCTCTGTTATATTCATTCTTAAGTTCATCAGGTGATTTTGCCTTGTTCCAAAATAAAATATTATCAATGTTGCCTTTAAAGTCGTCCCATTGTCCTGCAACATTAGTAGCAGATAGTTTCTCGGCAGCTAAAAACCAGTTGTGACGCACACCATCAAACTGCGACCAATAGGTTTGAAAATTGCCACGCGAATTAATGGTGTCGGAATTTATCATTGTGCTATCTACCCAAAGTTCAATTATCGACTGTGTTAAAAGATACCAGCGACGTACAGTTGATATTTTATGCCAATTACCATCAAGTATTGATTTTACTGATGGTTGTGTTGGCCATGGAGCTTGTAAAACAGTATAGGTACCCCCATCGTTATAATGCCAACGAACACGACCCCCGGCATATATTTGAAAACTAAATAAGCCATTTCCACTGCCACCATTGGGATGTGCATCAATCAAAAAATTTCCATCATACCACCACCAACCAGATGAATGAGGTTCGTAATCGGCATTTGACCAATAGAAATTTCTTCCATTATTTGTATCCCCAATAGGAAATGAAGTATCGGGTTTTACCCAAATTTCAAAAGTAAATTCGCCGCTTCCAAATGGTTTGGGAATACTTCTGAAATGGCCATAATCATCATTCTCAGCTGTATTATAACCAAAATATGCAGAACCGTATTTTGTTTCTTGTGATAGTAACAAAACACTATATAATACAGAAATTAGTAGTATAAGTAATTTCATTGCATTTAAAATTTAAGTTTAATCGGAGGACTGAGATTTTTTAATTTTATATTGTAATTCCATAACATCAACCAACTTTTTAATTCGAGAAACTAGTGTATCGTTTGGCATATTATTACTTGTTAGAAATATTCCGTAAGCAACAATGCTATTTGAACAATCACCAATAGCTGATTGCATTGTTTTAATTGCAGCATCAGCACTTTCAGGAATCTCAGCCTGAGCAAATGCACCAATCGTTTGCTTATTAAATTCAGTTTTATGTGCGATATAAATATTACCTAGATGAACATCTATAAGCTTTTTCATTTCCCAACTCATGTTCCAAAACCTAACACCTGTGCCAAATAAAACCATAGGGTGATTTAAAATTTCTTTATAGCTTTTAATTTCTTCAGTTGAAACTAATCGGGTTTTATAACCGCGAAATCTAAACATTACTTCAATTTGCTCAGCTATCGTTTTTGTATTTACATCCGATGGAGTTGCAGTTGTTATTCCATCAATATCTTCGAATTTCATATCCGAAATGGTTTTATGTGGAGTACCGTGCGAATAAATAATTAATACATCCTCAGGCGCTGAAGAAATTTTATCGTTCTGCGCTAATAATGTTTTATGTGAATATGCCGCCAAAAGAACAATACTTATAATTGATACGCAAGAAATTAAAATATATTTTCTCATTGCTATGTTATTAAAAATTAATTAATTCTTTTTTTCCACTCAAAAGAGACTTATTGAGTGCCTCAACTACGCAAATATCCTTTCTACCTTCCTCACCAGGCACAAGCATTGGTAAACTATTCTCTATTCGCCATGCTGTTTCGTCCAACTGAGCCACTTGTTGAAAAATATCTTCTTTTTGAAAAGCTCCAATGCTGCTGAAACTTTTTATTCCATTATATAAACTAAATGGATCTAATCGATACCAACCCTTTGAACAAGAAACATTTAAAAAATTTATACTAGTTCTAAATGTCGTCATTAAATTAGCAACAGCTCCTGATGGAAATTCTAATTGAAAAGTTGCTGTTTCTGGAACATCAACAAAAAGTTCATTGTCATACCCATATCCTTGGGCATAAACACTAACAGGTTCTTCGGCTGTACTATAACGCGCTGCCTGTATACAGTAAACTCCCATATCCATAATTGCACCACCTCCAAACTTTTTTTGCACTTTCCAATTTGTTTTCTCATACTGATTCTTATAACCAGCAGAACAAGAAATGAATTCAGCTCTTCCAAACACATTTTCCTTGGCAAATCGCATTACTTCTTGCGTATGAGGTTCGTAATGCATTCTATAGCCAATTGAAAGCGAGACATTATTCTGATTACATGAAGCAATCATTTCATCACATTCCTTAACATTCAACGCCATTGGCTTTTCGCAAATAACATGCTTTCCTGCATTGGCAGCGCGAATAGTAAATTCGGCATGCATTGAATTAGGCAGAACTATATATACGATATCTATTTCTTTATTGGTTTTAATCGAATCAAAATTATTATAATCATAAATATTTTCATCCTTAAGAAAATATTTATTCTTCCACTTCTCTGCTTTAAATTTATTTCCGGTAACAATAGCTGATAATCTACAATTAATCGTTTTTTGTAATGCGGTAACCAACATTGTAGAGCTATAATATCCTAATCCAACCAAACAAACACCAAACTGCTTTCTTGTGCGTGTCTTTATATAATTATTAGCTAATATCGAATCAATATTTAGCAATAATACAATACTGCTTGAAGCTAATAATGTCTTTCTTAAAAAATCTCTACGTTGATGCTTTACCATAATTTTTTAAAATACAATAAAACAAAATTAACTTATAATTACCTTAGAATTAGTTAATAATAGAATAATAAAAAGTTAATAAAAAGTTAAACTAGTAGAAATTTACAATATTATTTCTACCTTTGACCTATGAATAATCAAATATATTATAAAAATGTATTGATATGGATAACAATGTTGGTGTTGTTTTCAGGCCTTTTATTTACACAATTTATATGGCTACAAAACTCATACAAAACAAAAGAAATCTACTTAAACCATCAAGCATCAATAATTACCAATAACACAGTAAATGCAATAAAAAGCGACAGCTTGTTAAAGAATAAAATTTCCTATTATGCAAAAACACTGCAAAACTCAAATGAAAATTCTACCATGCTAGATTATTACACAACCAATAAAATAAATGGTATTATAAAAATAAATATTGAAAGAGAAAAATTAAATTTGCCTTTTCTTTTCAGCATAAACGATTACATAAGCCAAAAATCACTTTTATCTATACCGATCCAAAAATATATGTTAGAAACTATAGCGAGAGGATGTATGGATGACGTTATTGACACCAATAATTTTGAACTACATTTATACTTCCCCACAAAACGTGAATATTTATATTCACAAACATTTTGGCTTTTTTATTTGGCAGGAATAATGATTTTATTCATTATATTTTTGTTTATATTTCTTGTTAAAAACTTAGTACAACAAAACAAACAAATGACTTTTATGGTAAACTTTGTTAACAATATGACTCACGAATTAAAAACGCCAATAGCAAACATACAATTAGCAAATAACTTAACACGAAAAGAAGATTTAGTTAGGGATAATGAAACAATAAACCAATACACTACAATTATAGCAAAAGAAACAACAAAACTCGAAAAGAATGTATCAAAGATACTAGAAACAAGCATGCTCGATGCTGGAGCATTTCAATATTCATTTGAAAATGTAAATTTAGATTCTCTAATAAAAAATATAATCAATAATATTTATATAGGAAATAATAAAATTTATCCCAAAATTATTGCCAACTTAAACACAGGTTTATTCTCTATTCGAGCCGATAGATTTCATCTTACCAACACAATCATGAATCTTATTGACAATGCTATAAAATATTCAAAATACCAACCAATTATAACTATTAGTACCAAAGAAAAAAACAAGTTTATGTATTTAACTATTCAAGATAATGGAATAGGAATGAAGAAAGATGATTTAAAAAAAATATTCACTAAATTTTATCGCGTTAATACAGGCAATATACAAAACGTAAAAGGATTTGGTATTGGCTTGTATTATGTAAAAACAATTATACTCGCTCATAAAGGCGAAATAAAAGCTGAGAGTGAACTAGGTGTTGGTTCAAAAATAATAATTAAGCTAAAGTGCAATGAAAATAATGGATAAAAATATTTTATTAGTAGAAGACGATGAAAATCTAGGATTTTTACTAACCCGCTTTCTCTCAAGCAACAAATTAAATGTTACACTATGTAAAAACGGAAAAGATGCTCTAAATCAGTTTGAAAAACAAACGTACGATTTAATAATTTTAGACGTTATGCTCCCATTTATTGATGGATTTAGCTTGGCTAAAGAACTGAAAAAATTAAATAACTCATCTCCCTTTCTATTTTTAACCGCACGAAATTTAGTTCACGATAAAATTGAAGGGTTTAAGTTGGGTGCCGATGATTATATATCAAAACCATTTAATGAAGATGAATTGCTTTGTAGAATAGATGTTATTTTAAGACGCCAACCGCAAAAAACTGATCCAAATATAAAACAAATTGTATTTAATATAGGCATAAAATATCACTATTATCCAAATTTATTGCTACTACAGACTGATGTTTCTGAAAAAAGATTAACAGAAAAAGAAAACGATATTTTAAATCTACTTTTTTTAAATAAGAATTCCATTGTTAAAAAAGAAACATTATTAACAAAAATCTGGGGGACGTCAGATTATTTTACAAGTCGCAGTTTAGACGTATTTATTGCCAGATTGCGTAAATATTTTGAATACGATGACTGCATTCAAATTGAAAACATCAGAAGCTTAGGTTATATTTTTAAATGTGACTAAAAGTAAGCGTTGAAATATTTTGAAGCCGAAAGACCTTCGCCCTATCAGTTAAAGTGTATTCAAAGGAAAACCATTAGAAAAAGTTAATTACTGATACAGGCGATCTAAATTTTATTAAAAATCCTTGTGTTTTTAAAATCAATATGGTATTTTTACATATATATTTTAATTATCCAATACTGTTTTAGAATGAAGAGAGAGATAACACAATCCTTAAATAAATGAAGAAACTTATAATTTTATCATCAATATTTCTCCTAAATTCATGTATATGGAGAACAGTTGAATGCCGAGCATACAAATTAAACTTTGAAGAATATTGGATACAAGGTGAGATTGGAATTAGCAGTATTACAATGAAAGATTCTCAAAGAAATATAAAGAATTTTTTATTAAAAGACAAATGGATAGCACATACTGACAATTACACTTCTGACACTGGCTGCAGTTGCAATGATCAATCAGCACAATTAATTTGTATTGGAAATGATTCAATTTGGATGTTTACAAATGCTTGGTATATAGAAAAAGCTGATGCTGAATTTAACGAATCTGTAAGTGTTATTATTAATGGTATTTCAAGCAGTTTTTCAGAAAAAGATATGACATCTGGTACAGAATTAATTTCCTCAACTACAATTCTAACAAGAATATATGAATCAAGCTCAATATTAAATGGAGCATATTCAATTACTTTTGCAAAAGGCATAGGTCCAATTAGAATTAAATTTAGAAATGGCGATATTTGGGAAATAGATAGTCCTCAAATCAAAGAAACATCTCCAATTTCAACTTATAGATATGAAACTATATTTTGTGATTAATATCAATAAAAAAACTATTGGTAACAGAGGTTAAAAAACATAATGGTACTTTTAAGAATCAACTTGTGTAGAAAACGTTACAATTAGTAGAAAGTAAATAAGAAAATAGTTTATATAGGAAATAAATGAAGAAAGTCTTTATTTTAAAAATCGCTATCCTTTTGTTTATATTAAACAAAACTGCCTATTCTCAATCTGAAAATTACTATTTTAATAAATTCTGTGATGTTTCAGTGAATAATTTTATAAATAATCCAGCTTATACTGGATTAATGGATGAGAAATCAATCTATTTAGGCTATCAATCAAAATGGCTGGGTAGTGAAATGAATCAATATAACACAACAGTAGCCTATGACCAATACATTGGTGAAAAAAAATTTATTGCATTAGGATTCTATTATAATTACTATAATTCCAAGAATTTTCTAAAAACAAAAACATTAGATCTTTCATTTTCTCTTAACTTTAATGTAGGTGACGATATTCATATAAGATGGGGATCAACACTAATGAATGCAAATTTAAATACATACGAAAGAATTGAGAGTTTAACTTTAGATTATTACATGGATCCAGTTAGTAATAATATAAATTCTTATAATTATTTAAACCTAAATACAGGATTTTGGATACATTACAAAAATATATATACAAGTATAGCTATCAAAAACATATACCAACTATATAATATATTTCTAGACACAGAATATCAATCTTATTATTCTCCATTAAGGGAAATCCCAATAATACTATCAATAAATTCAGGTATTGATTTAAATATTTCAAAAAAAATAATGTTACAACCCAACCTTCAATTTGATAAAACAAGAAATGAAAATATACTATTTTCACCAACAATGTTTTTAAACTATTCTAAAAAATATATTTTAGGGATTAGTTATTTAGATATGCGCACAGTAACTTTAAATGGCGGCATTCGATTCTTAGGAAAAGTAGAATTATCAAGCTCGATAGGCATACCAACAAATAATATGTATTTAATATCGCCTATAGGTTTTTTTATGTTAAAAATAAAATATCATATCTAATCTTATGAGAATAAAGTTTTTAGTTGTAGCAATATGTAATTTAATATTTATTTCTTGTACAAAAGAAATAGAATTTTCAGCTCCTGATACAAATATTAAAGATTCAATCGTTTATTATTTACCAAATTACTATGAACAGTCAGAATCTCTATGTATCTATAATAATTTAAAAATAATTTTACATTATCACGAATATTACAACTCAAGTATTGTTTGGTCAACCGGCGATACTGTAAGAGACCTTATAGTTAATTTTCCAGGAGAATACACCCTAACCATTGATAGTAGCTATAAAAATACTTACTATTGTGTTCCATGCGAATTCGAGCTCATAATACCTGATGCTTTTACTCCAAACAGTGATAGCTATAATGATTTATTATATATCAGGGGAATTGAAAACACCACTAATTTAGAAGGGGAAATACACAACGATAAAGGAGTAAAAGTATACTCTTTTAACTTCCCATATATTTCATGGAACGGAACTGATGACAATGGGAATCGCTTACTTGCAGGAAATTATTTCTATAATATCAAATGTAAGTTTATTGATGGCTCTATAAAGAAATATAAAGGCGTAGTTAAATTAATACTTGAATAAACAAATTATTTTACGATATACTAAAGAAATCATATTTCAAAAAAAATTAAAAAAGAAGTCAAATTATAGAAGACTAATTTTATATTTACTCCTTTAAAAAAGCAATAATAGCAGCAAATGCAGATGCATTGTAGTTCCGGTCCCTGAGCGTAGTCGAAGGGCCGTTCCCTGTATCAATGCCTTAGCCGGTTCCTTAGCCGGTCCCTGAGCGTAGTCGAAGGGCCATTCCCTGACAGTAAAAGTGTATTCAAAAAGAAACATAAGCCATAGTTAATTACTGATACAGGCGATCTAAATTTTAATAAAAATCCTTGTATTTGTCGAAACAATATGGTATTTTTGCAATTATAATGTTATTATCCAATACTGTTTTAACATGAAGAGAGATAACACAAGCCTTAGTAAACTGGAAATCTCGATTGGGAAGAAAACCAATCATAGTTAGAGGTGCCCGTCAGGTTGGTAAAACATACGTTATTGAGGAATTTGCCAAAGAAAATTTTTCTAGTTATATCAAAATCAATTTTGAGGAAAGACCTG
>JFJP01001268.1_pt1 | contig 23152 bp, 23 predicted proteins | sample 431651 | NCBI WGS metagenome assembly JFJP01 (sample SAMN02602958, study PRJNA72255) | Microbial mat metagenome, whole genome shotgun sequencing project. | biome: fresh water; feature: sink hole; material: water; isolation source: purple microbial (photo- and chemosynthetic) mats found in...
AAATGGGAAGAGCATTCGAATTTAGAAAAGGTAGAAAAATGAAACGTTGGTCAGCAATGGCTAAAGCGTTTACTCGAATAGGAAAAGATATTGTAATGGCAGTTAAAGAAGGTGGTCCAAATCCAGAAGCCAACTCGCGTTTACGTGCTGTTATTCAAAATGCTAAGGCTGCAAACATGCCAAAAGAGAATGTAGAGCGTGCCATTAAAAAAGCAACCGATAAAGATACAGCCAACTATAAAGAGCAACTTTTTGAAGGGTATGCACCTCATGGAATTGCACTTTTAATTGAAACTGCAACAGACAATAATAATAGAACGGTTGCCAACATTAGAAGTTACTTCAACAAATGTAATGGAACTATGGGAACACAAGGTTCTGTAGAATTTATGTTCGATCATTCATGTAATTTCAGAATTCCAAACAACAATATTGATATTGAAGAAATGGAATTAGAATTCATCGATTTTGGAGCAGAAGAAATCTTTGCTGACGAAGACGGAATTTTAATCTACGCACCTTTTGGAAGTTTTGGAGCCATCCAAAAAGAATTAGAAAACAGAGGAATCGAAATTTTATCTTCTGGTTTTGAAAGAATTCCACAAGTAACTAAAAAATTAACCGAAGCTGAAATTGCCGACGTAGAAAAACTAATAGAAAAGATTGAAGAAGACGATGACGTAATGAACGTTTATCATACTATGGACGAATCGGAATAGATTTAATATTAGATATAAACTTCAAGGAAACTTGGAGTTTTTTTTGTTTTTATAATATTCTGAAAATTAATTCATTATCATTTTTGTAAAAATAATTGCATCAAAAATTTGTAACTTTTTATAAAGTACTTCGTATAATTAGAGATTTAAAAATAGAACTAGAATGACACAATAAAGTGTTGTAATTCAAAAACTAAATTCAAAAGCAACTAGTACTTTGAATTTGTGGTAATCGCGAACTACCTGATTTACTATTTATTTCCTAATAGAATTCTATCCAAAATCAAAAACCTTTTTTTATTTATTAAATTTTATAACATGACAACATTTTTTACTTTGTGGTGGCTGATACCTATTGTATTATCTATTATTTTTTACAAATTTGTTTTAAGAGTTTTCTTTGGAATGGTTATCGTCCCAGAAGACAAAATTGGTTTAGTAACCAAAAAATTCGTGCTGTTTGGAACCGACAAATCATTACCTGATGGAAGAATTATTGCTACCAAAGGTGAAGCTGGTTTTCAAGCACAAACACTTGCACCAGGTTTATATTGGGCAATGTGGATTTGGCAATATTCTGTTGATATGACAGCATTTACCATTATTCCTGAAGGAAAAATTGGTTTGGTGTTAAGTAAAGACGGAAAAGAAATACCAACAGGACGCATCTTAGCTCGAAAAGTTGATAGCGATAACTTTCAAGATGCTACCGCATTTTTAAACAACGGCGGACAAAAAGGTCGTCAATCCGCTTTTATTACTACGGGTTCCTATCGTATTAACACCTTTTTATTCGAAATTGTAATGGCTGACCAAATTAAAATCTTTGAAAACATGGTGGGAATTGTAACGGCTCTTGATGGTGATCCAATTCCGCAAGGACAAATTGCTGGAAAATTTGTTGATGGTCACAACAACTTTCAAGATTTTGACTATTTTTTAGAAAAAGGTGGCAATCGTGGACTACAACCTCAAGTGATGTTGGCTGGTTCTTATTATATCAATTCTTGGGCAATTCAAATTGAACAAAATCCAATGACAGATGTGCCAATTGGTTATGTAGGAGTAGTTATTTCTTATATTGGTGAAGACGGAAAAGATGTTACTGGTGATACTTTTAAACACGGAAATATTGTTTCTAAAGGACAACGTGGTGTATGGATGGAACCTTTTGGTCCAGGAAAATATGCCTTGAATAAATACACAACTAAACTAGAACCTGTTCCAACAACAAACTTAGTTTTGAATTGGGCAAATGCTAGAAGTGAATCGCATGATTTAGATAAAAATCTATCTACTATTACCGTTCGTTCAAAAGATGGTTTCCCATTTAATTTAGATGTGGCGCAAATCATTCACGTTCCTGCCAACGAAGCGCCAAAAGTTATTGCACGTTTTGGAAGCATGACCAACTTGGTTTCTCAAGTTTTAGAACCTACTATTGGAAACTATTTTAGAAACTCTGCCCAAGATAGCGATGTGATTTCGTTCTTGAGTACCCGTAAAGAACGACAAGAATCGGCTAAAAATCATATCAAAGCGGTTTTAGATGAGTATAATGTGAATGCAGTAGATACCTTAATTGGAGATATTGTGCCACCAGATTCATTAATGAAAACGTTAACCGATAGAAAAATTGCAGAAGAAGAGCAAAAAACCTATCAAACACAAAGAATGGCGCAAGAGCAACGTCAAGGTGTAGAAAAAGAAACTGCGATTGCAGATATGCAAAAAGAAATTGTAAAAGCATCTCAAAGTGTTGAAATTGCACAAAGAACTGCCGATGCAACTGTAAAGAAAGCAGAAGGAGATGCAACCAGTTTAAAATTAAACGTAAATGCAGAAGCAGAAGCTACAAAAATGCGCGCCAATGCTGAGGCAGAAGCTACTAAAGCAAGAGCTGGAGCACAAGCAGAAGCAACAAAATTAAATGCAAGCGCAGAAGCCGAAAAAATCTCTAAAACAGGTTTGGCAGAAGCTGAGAAGATTATGGCAATTGGTAAATCAACAGCAGAAGCTTATCAGTTACAAGTTTCCGCAATGGGTGGCGATAACTTTACTAAATATAAAATTACCGAAGAAATTGGTAAAGGAAACATCAAAGTAATTCCAGATGTATTAATTTCAGGTGCCAATGGTTCTGAAGGTGGAATTAGTGGTTTACTTGGAATGAAATTAATGGAAATGATGGATACCAAAAGTGAAAAAGACGAAACTAAAAAGAAATAAGTAGTTTTTGAGTTAATTCAAATCCGTTTTGTGAAAGCAAAGCGGAATTTTTTGTTTTAAATTTAGTTTGTACTTTAGTAAAAAATATAAATCGGCAATGGAAAAAAAGCAAAGCGGAATTTTTTGTTTTAAATTTAGTTTGTACTTTAGTAAAAAATATAAATCGGCAATGGAAAATCAATTTTCTGTATTCAAAAAATATTCTTCAATTGAACAAGCTCAAGAAGTGTTTACATTATTAAACTCCAATGAAATTGAAACCGAAATTGGCAATAACATTCCACCCATTGATAGCTTATTAACAGGTCAAAATTTAACTCCAGAATTTGAAATAAAAATTAAAATTTCCGATTTTGAAAAGGCGAATAAAGTATTGCAAAGTATTGCGGAAGATCAAATAAATCAAGTTGACAAAAACTATTATCTTTTCAGTTTTTCAGATGAAGAATTGTATGACATTATTTTAAAACAAGATGAATGGAATGAATTTGATTATTCGTTAGCAAAAAAATTATTAACAGAACGCGGAAAACCTATTAATGAGGAACTAATTAAATCATTAAAAAAACAACGCTTAAACGATTTGGCAAAACCAGAAGAAAATCAAAAACCATGGATAGTTGCAGGATATATTTTTGCTTTATTAGGTGGCTTTTTCGGGATTATTATTGGTTATGTACTAATGACATCTAAGAAAAATTTACCAAATGGTCAAAGAGTTTATTCTTATAACACTAATGACAGACAACAAGGAAAAATGATTTTTTACATTGGAATTATATTATTACCGATTTATATAATTTTACGAATTCTATTAGCTGTTTAATTTCACAAAATATTAGCATTTGTAAAAAAAAATTGCAAAGCAATATTAGTTACTTTTACAAAAAAAAATGGCACGATTTAAAGAAAACGACCTTCCAAAAGCCAAACTCAACGCAAGCACATTAAGTAAAGCGAAAAATGGCACGATTTAAAGAAAACGACCTTCCAAAAGCCAAACTCAACGCAAGCACATTAAGTAAAGCGCTTTTAATATTTAGATATGCCAACAACCACAAATGGAAGTTCTATTTGGGATTAGTATTTCTTTTACTAACTGGCGGAACTGCATTAGCTTTTCCTAAACTTATGGGAATTTTAATTGATTGTGTAAAAAATAACGATTTATCAAAAGCCAATTCGATAGCTTTAGGATTGGTCGGAATATTATTTCTACAATCATTTTTCTCCTTTTTTAGAATTTCATTATTTGTAAATTATACCGAAAATACATTAGCAAATTTACGATTGGCTCTTTACAGTAATTTGATAAAATTGCCAATGTCCTTCTTTACTCAAAAAAGTGCAGGCGAATTAAATAGTAGAATTAGTACCGATATCAATCAAATTTCAGATACTTTGGCCACTACCATTGCTGAATTTTTAAGACAATTTATTCTCATAATAGGAAGTTTTATTTTATTGGCGAGCATCAATTTAAAATTAACTTTAATGATGATTTCCATTGTTCCGTTAGTTGCTGTTGCTGCAGTAATTTTTGGTAGGTTCATCAGAAAATATTCAAAAAACTTGCAAGATCAAGTTGCTGATAGTCAAAATATTGTAGTAGAATCTTTGCAAGCAATTACCGTTGTAAAAGCTTTTGCTAACGAATGGTATGAAATTGCACGCTACAAAAACAAGATTTCAGAAGTTGTTAAAGTAGCCATCAAAGGAGGAAATTATCGTGGATATTTTGCTTCATTCATTATCTTTTGCCTATTCGGAACTATTGTTGCCGTAGTTTGGTATGGCGTAACCTTGAGTATTAAAGGCGAAATGACCGTTGGTGATTTAATTTCCTTTGTATTATATTCTACTTATGTTGGTGCCTCTTCTGGCGGAATTGCCGAATTGTATACCCAAATTCAGAAAGCCGTTGGAGCTACCGAACGTGTTTTTGAGTTGTTAGACGAAACTCCAGAGAAAATAAACTCCAATCAAAGTCAATCCACTGAAAAAATTAAAGGAAATGTCTCGTTTCAAAATGTACAATTTAGTTATCCATCACGACCAGAAATTCAAGTGTTGAAAGAGGTAAATTTTACTGCAAACTATGGTCAGAAAATTGCCATTGTTGGTTCGAGTGGCGCAGGAAAATCTACTATCTCTTCACTCCTATTACGTTTTTATGATATTGATAACGGACAAATTTTAATTGATAACAAGAATATCTACGATTATGATTTAGAAAATCTTCGTGGCAATATGAGTATCGTTCCGCAAGATGTACTATTATTTGGTGGAAGTATTCGTGAAAACATCGCCTACGGAAAACCAAATGCCACCGAAGAAGAAATTATGATGGCTGCCAAACAAGCCAACGCCTTAGATTTCGTAAACGGATTTCCTGAAAAATTCGATACTTTGGTTGGAGAACGCGGTATAAAACTTTCTGGTGGACAACGCCAACGTATTGCAATTGCTCGTGCATTATTAAAAAATCCAAGTATATTGATTTTGGACGAAGCTACCTCTTCATTAGACAGTGAAAGTGAAAAATTAGTACAAGAAGCATTAGAAAATTTAATGGAAGGCAGAACGAGTATCATTATTGCTCACCGACTTTCTACCATAAGAAGTGCCGATGCCATTTTAGTTTTAAATGATGGAAAAATTGCCGAAAAAGGAACGCACAAAGAACTACTCGAAATTGAAAATGGTATTTATAAGAATTTAAGTAATTTGCAGTTTAGTGAATATTAGTAATAGTTAGTGATTAGTAAATAGTGAAGAGTAATTAGTCTCGATTTACTAATCACTATTTACTAATCACTATTTACTTTTTCTTCTTTCTCTCTCCGCTTTCAATAAATTCAATTCTCTACTAGTTTGTCCGGCAACTGAAGTGTTTTCTTCGGCACGTCGAATTAAGTAAGGCATCACATCTCGAACTGGACCAAATGGTAAATATTTAGCCACATTATATCCGTGTGAAGCTAAGTTATAACTTATGTTATCACTCATTCCGTAAAGTTGACCAAACCAAATTCTTTGATCTTTAATTTCAATATTATTGACTTTCAACATTTCCATCAATTTATAGGAGCTTTCTTCATTGTGCGTTCCAGCGAAGATTGCCATTTTATCAATATGCTTCATCATGTAATCAACTGCAACATTATAGTTATCATCAGTTGCTTGTTTAGAAGAACAAATTGGAGTTGGATAGCCATTTTCTTCGGCACGTTTGTGCTCTTTTTCCATGTAAGCTCCACGAACTAGTTTCATTCCGATATAAAATCCATCAGCTTTTGCTCTTTCGTGCAATGCTTTTAGATAATCCATTCTGTCCCAACGGTACATTTGTAACGTATTGAAAACAATCACTTTCTCTTTGTTGTACTTGCGCATCATGTCTTCTACCAAATCATCGGCAGCATCTTGCATCCAACTTTCTTCAGCATCAATTAATAAGGCTACATCTTTACTATGAGCTGTTTTACATATAATTTCAAAACGTTCTTTAACTTTGTTCCATTCTGCTTGTTCAGCATCCGAAAGAGGTTGCTTCTCTCCTACTTTGGTATATAAATCTAAACGCCCTAAACCTGTGGGTTTAAAAACCGCAAACGGAATCTCTTGACGTTCTTTAGCAAACTCAACTGTTTTTAAAGTCATTTCTAAAGCAGCATCAAATTGTGCTTCTTCTTCTTTTCCTTCAACAGAATAATCCAAAACTGATGACACTCCTTTAGTGTACATTTTATCAACTACCGAAAGGCAATCCATTTCATTTACTCCACCACAAAAATGGTCAAAAACAGTGGCACGAATCAAACCATCAACTGGCAAATGTGCTTTTAAAGCAAAGTTGGTAACTGCTGTTCCAATTCGAACCAATGGTTCATTGGCAATCATTTTGAAAAGAAAATAAGCTCTGTCTAATTCAGTATCACTTTTTAATGAGAAAGCAACTTCGGTATTGTTGAAAATTTTATTCATTTGTTTGTTAATAAGAAAACTAACTATCAAATTAAAATTGATGAATTAGTGATTATAGATAATGATTGCACAAATATAATTAGAATTTGATAATTTTTACTTAGAATTGGCTATTCTTTTTATCATTCCGTTAAAAATAAAAAAGTGAAATGGCAGCATACTGTACCAATATAATCTTCCAAAAATTCCTCTTGGTCTAAAAGTCGCTATTTGATGCAAATAATTATTATCGTCTATTCTAAACTCGAGCCAAGCTTCGCCTGGAACTTTCATTTCTGCAAAAAGCAATAATCGTTTGTTATCTTTATCGGCTAACAAAACACGCCAAAAATCTAACGAATCTCCATTGTCTAAATGTGTCGGACTTGTTCTTCCGCGACGTAAACCAACTCCGCCAAATAACTTATCAATAAATCCGCGTAATTGCCACATCCAATTCCCATAATACCAACCTTTTTGACCGCCAATTGACCAAATATTTTCCAGTACTTGTTTTGAATTTAATATTTTGATTTTCTTGCTATCTTTCAAACATCCAAAGTTGGGTATTTGAATATAATTTGTCAAATTCCCATTCAATCGACTGCTTGTTAAACTATCTTTCCAACTTGAAATTACAAGGTTTTGTTCAATTTTTTGAAAAGCTAACTTTATAGCATCTACATAAGAAATTGGTTTTATTTTGAGCATTTTCTGAAGGCGATTGTCTTTACAAATAACTTCTACTTTCATGCTGTCAACCAAATTCATAGCCAATTTATAGGAAGTTGACGTAACAAAATACAACCAATAAGAGGACAATTTAGGAGTCATGATTGGAATTGTAATGATTGCCAACTTGATGCCACGAGTTTTTGCATACAGTTGCATCATTTGCTTATATGTAATCACATTTGGACCACCAATATCAAACGATTCATCGTAGCAATCTTCTCGATTTTGAACACCAATTAAATAATTAATTACGTCACGAATCGCAATAGGTTGTGTTTTTGTTAAAACCCATTTTGGTGTAACCATAATTGGCAATTTTTCACACAAATCACGAATAATTTCAAAGGAAGAACTTCCTGAACCTACTATGATTCCGGCTTTTAGAACTGTTAAATTTGGTTTTCCTCCATATAAGATTTTCTCAACATTATTGCGTGAAAGCATGTGCTTTGACAATTTTGGATCGTTGACAATTCCGCTCAAATAAACGACTTGTTTGACATTCATATAGTCAGAATACAAATTGAAATTTTGAGCCGTTTTTGCCTCCATTAAATCAAATGTTTCCGTAGAACTCGACATGGAATGAATTAAAAAATATGCAATATCAATGTTTGTAGGACAATTATCGAAGTTAACTTCGTCTAAAAAGTCAACTTCCCAAATAGTTATCAATGAAAGTGTTTCTTTATCTAAACCCAAACGCATTTTGTCCCTAACGGCACAAATTACTTCATGACCTTGGTTTAGTAGTTCCGGAAGTAATCTTCGACCTACGTAACCGTTTGCTCCTGTTAGTAAAACTTTCATTTTTAATAATTTACAAGTTAATTAATCCTTCAACCACAAATCTCTGAATTTTTTATCTTTATCATAATCGGAAGCTTGTTTTTCTATATTAAAATAACGATTTCCTCTTGGATCGTTTCCTACTCCAGCAAGATAAGCCCAATTTCCCCAATTGCTACAAACATCATAATCAATTAGTTGTTGTTCAAAATAAGCTGCGCCATAACGCCAATCGAGTTTCAAATCATTACATAAATAACTTGCCACATTTTGACGTCCACGATTGCTCATGAAACCTGTTAACTTTAATTCAATCATATTAGCGTCTACAAAATCGACTCCAGTTTCACCATCAATCCATTCTTGTAATTGACTTGTATTGTCTTTGTTTACAGGTATTCCTTTGCTTTGAATTCCAGCTTGTTGAAAGAATTTGGCATTGTATTTTTTCATCATAAATCTAAAATAATCGCGCCACAATAATTCAAAAACCAACCAATAAGTAGAATCATTGGCACCAAATTGCATTTCATATTTTTTGAGTTCATCATAAATAAATCTCGGTGAAATACAACCTAAAGCCAACCAAGCCGAAAACTTAGACGAATAATCAGCGCCAACCAATCCGTTTCGAGTTTCCTTATATTCTGAAATGCATTTAGTTTCAAAAAAATAGTGATTTAATCTCGCTATAGCTTCGGTTTCGCCACCTTTAAATTTTAAAACTGCTCTCGAATCTATTGTTTTAAATTCTATACCTAATTCTTGTAAAGTTGGTAATTTTAGAGGCTCAATTTCTGGAGATTTTATTTCTTTTGGTTCTTCAAAAGCTACTCTGATTATGGCATCTTTCTCTGTTTTTTTTCTGAAATTGGTAAAAACATCTGGAATATCTTTAATAGAAAAAGGCAAATCTTCTGCATGATATAACGTGCTTGTGCTAAATGTTTTAAGCTCACATTTCAATTTGAATAATTCCTCTTGAACTCTAGCTTCTGTTTGTTTCTCTTCATACGAAACTTCCCGTTTTGCAAAAACTTTAGTTACTTTATATTCTTGAATAATTTTAGGAATTTCAACTTCAGGTTTTCCTTTTACAATCAATAAACCTGAACCAATTGCTCGTAAGTTTTTATCTAAATCAATTAGTGATTCTAATAAAAATTGTGCTCTAAAACTTCCAGTTTTCTTGAAACCAAATTCAGTGGTAACAAAATTTGATTCATCAAAGCAATACACCGGAATTATTTTATCACTTTGAGCGATAGCTTTGATAAGTGTTTCATTATCATGTAATCTTAAATCGGTTTTAAACCAAACTATAGATGTTCTCATATTTTATTTTGTTTAATTTTTCAGGTTTTGCAACTTTAAACCTGAAACTAATAATTTAAAGTTCATTTATATTTTTTAAATAATAATCTGCCTGCTCCAATAAAGCTGTTTTATCTTCAGGTTTCATTTTACGCCATACGTTATACATCATTCCAATTCGGGGATTTTTTCCCAATTTATCTTCATTTCTATCATAAAAATTCCAATACAAACTATTGAATGGACAAGATTTTTCACCAGTTTTTAGTGCTTTTTTATAAAAACAATTGCCGCAATAATGACTCATTTTATCTATATACGATGCCGAACTTACATAAGGTTTAGTTCCAACAATTCCGCCATCGGCAAACTGACTCATGCCGCGAGTATTAGTAATTTCAACCCATTCGAACGCATCGATATAAATTCCGAGATACCAAGCATCGACTTCATCGGGATGGATTCCTGCTAAAAGAGCAAAATTTCCAGTTATCATCAAGCGTTGAATGTGATGAGCATATGCATAATTTAACGATTGATTTATCGCATCTTTCATGCAATTCATTTTCGTATTGCCTGTCCAAAACCATTCGGGTAATTTTTCTTGATTGTTGAAGAAATTCATGGTGGCAAATTCGGGCATTTTGTTCCAATAAATACCGCGCATGTACTCACGCCAACCAATAATTTGACGCACAAAACCTTCTAATTGGTTGAATTCTATTTCATTTGGACGTTTATTCCATTCTTCAATGCATCTATCGATAACTTCTTTAGGTGAAATCATTTTTACATTCATTGAAAATGAAATTCGAGAATGATATAATGACCATTCGCTTGGAGTCATCGCATCTTGATAACTTCCAAAAAGTTGCAAACATTCTTCTGCAAAAAAATCAAGTAATTTGAGTGATTGTTCTCTATTTATTGGCCAAACAAAGTTTTTAGCATCAATGGTTCCAATGGTTTTGATATTTGTCTTTTTAATTTCTTCAAGTATTTCTGAAACATCATTATTGAAAACTAAAGGAGCTATAGGTTTATGATTTTTGGGTAATTTCTTTCGGTTTTCACCATCATAATTCCATTGACCTGTGAGCGGCTTATCGCCTTCCATCATTACGTTATGCTTTTTTCTCATAGCACGATAAAAACTTTCCATCAAATAGATTTTTTTGCCTTCAAAGAAATCTCCGAGTTCGTTTCGAGTTGTAAAAAAATGTTCCGAATCACTTACCGAAGTTGTTATTGTAATGTATTCAGAAAGCTTTTTTAAATCTAAATCGACTCGATATTCATCAGGTAATTGGTATTCAAAATGCGTAAAATTGTGTTTTGAAATTAGATATTGAATATTTTTTTCAAAAGATTGTAAGTTGTTTTTATCATTTAGATGAATATATACAACATGATGCTTTTTAGATTTTAAATCATGATAAAAATGTTGCATCGCAGCAAAAATACCTACAACTTTTTGAATGTGATGCTTGGCATAATCGGTTTCTGAACGAATTTCCATCATGACATAAGTAATTGAATCATCAACAGTTGTAAACCAAGAATGATTACTATTTAATTGATCTCCGAGAATTAATCGTAAAGTTTTTGACATTTTTATTTTTAAACCATTTAGGCATTAAGTTTCATTAAACTATTCACTAATTACTATTCACTAATTACTATTCACTAATTACTATTCACTAATTACTATTCACTAATTACTATTCACTAATTACTACTAATTACTATTCACTAATTACTATTCACTAATCACTTTTTCCCTCTACATTTATCACTACAATATTTTACTTCGTCCCAAACTTTTTCCCATTTTTTGCGCCAAGCAAATGGTCTTTGACAAACGATGCAAACTTTATTGGGAAGGTTTTGCTTTTTTACTCCGCGCATTTTTAGGTTTATTTGGATTTGATTCCGAATCAAGTTCGGAATGAATGATAAGCACATTTTTACTTTGTAAAACTGGCTTCCTATTTACGTGTTTTTTTAAAATACGTTTTCCTTCTTCTTTAACATCATCATTCTTACGGAAACTCCAAACGATTTCACTGGCTTTTTTTCGAGTTTCTTCAATATCAACAATTGGAAATGGATAATCTTTTCCTATTTCACAATTATAAAATTGTTGTTCTATTACGTTTAATTTCCAAGGTTCATGAATCAATTCTACTGGAACTTCTGCCAATTCTGGAATCCATTTTTTGATAAAAATCCCCTCTGAATCGTGTTCTTCAGAGTTTTTTATTGGATTGTAAATTCTGATGGTATTTATTCCTGTTGTTCCTGATTGCATCTGAATTTGCGGATAATGAATTCCCGGTTCGTAATCTAAAAACTGACGTGCCAAAAAATGTAATTCTCGCCAATCTTGCCATAAATTAAAAGTAAAAAACGAAACCACCATTGCCCGCATCCTGAAATTAATGTATCCTGTTGCTACTAAGCATCGCATACAGGCATCTACAATAGGCACTCCTGTTTTTCCCTCTTGCCAAGCTTTTATATAAGTTTCGTTTTTTGGTTTTATTAAAGTGTTGTATGCTCTATTTACATTTTCAAATTCCATACGACATTCGTCTTCAAATTTTTGAATAAAATGACAATGCCAATGCAAGCGAGAAACAAAATTTAAGAGAGCTCTTTTATTTTTAGAACCTTCATAATGCTGATTTGTGTACTGATAAATCATTCGCATACTTATATTACCATAAGTCAAATAAGGAGACAATCGGCTACAACCTGTTCGGCTTAAATTAGGTTTGGAAATGTGTTTGCTATAATTTACATGGCGTTTCTTAGCAAAACTATCCAAATAACGCCACGCCCAATACTCGCCACCTTGTTGAAAATTTTTATTGCGAGTTGTAATTTCAGTAGAAAGTGCATTTCCTTTTAACTTATGATAAAAATCTAATTCTAAATTTTCAATTTTCAAAGAATTCAAATCAATCATTTTGGGTGCAGCTCGCATTACTTGTTCCCAACGTTTATCCCATTCGCTTCTAGATTTCAACTTTCTAATGACACCATGCATTTGCGATTGTTTCCACTGAATTTCATTAGAATCAAAAAAATCTTGCATTGCAATATCCCTATCAAAAGTGATTTTATTTCCAATTTCTTGATGTGAAAAAACAGTTTTAATATCATAACTATTTCTCAATGCGTCAAAAACTGATACAACCTCATTATGAAAGAAATACAAATTAGAAGAGATGGATTGCAATTTAAGTTGCATTTCTTGAATCGATTCATATATAAACCGCCAATGACGCACATCAGCATCATCATAATTCATTACTGAAGGTTCAAAAAAGTAAACTAATAAAATCGGAATTCCGTCTTGTTGTGCCAAATAAAGCGGTTCGTGATCTGTAAAACGTAAATCACGTTTGAACCAAACAATATTAATAGCATTTTTATTCAATTTTAGAGTAATGAGGTAATTTCTTTATCAGGTTTTGCATAGCTTAATCGGTCTAATTGCATGGTTTTGTGATAACTATCTAAACCAGAACAAGTGATTGTATTGGCTTTTTCTAAATCGACAAATCCGTCTTCTTTTAGACATTTTTTTGGAATATAAATTTGAATAATTTCACCTATAATCATAGTTGTGCTATTTATAGAAATATCTATTTTTTCTTTAAATTCTATACCTAATTGAACGTTACTTTCTGCAACAAATGGCGCAAAAAAGTTATTTTTATATTCTGATTTTAAATTAGTTGCATCAAATTCAGAAATTCCTTTATCATATCGGGCTGAAGTTTGATGTGCTTGCTTATACATATATTCATTAATGTGATTGATTGTATAAAAACCCGTATCTAAAATATTTCTCATGGTGTCGCGTTCGGGTGGACTTGGTCTAAAAATCATCCCAATTAATGGTGGATTGGCTCCAATATGAAAAAAAGAACTAAAAATAGCTAAGTTTTCATTGCCATTTTTATCAGATGTCCCAACCAAAGAAACACTTTTAAAACCACCTAAACTATTGATTAAATGAACTCTTTTTTGTTTTTCAAGTTGTTCTATTTGCTTTTTGTTAATATACATTTTTGTTATTTTAAATTTCTATGCAAGATGAATCCATTTTCTTTCACTATTCAATTTAAAAGTTCCGATATGCTCTTTATTCCATTCGTTTGGTGCAATTAACGAAAGTGAATTGGTTCCATCACTATTGGCATACAAATGATATATTTCACCAATTACAGGTTCGAATGAAAATTTAGCATTGTAAACTAGTTCATTCCATTCATATTCTTGCATCAACATTTCATATTGAATTTTAAGCTCGTTAAATTTATTTTCAAACTCTTTATTGACATTAGTAATACCTCTACTCTTCCAAGAAACTACATCATCCATCTTAATAACTGGTGCGCCAACAGTTGTAGAATAAGACAACAGACTTGCATTATAACCAGCTTCTTCAGAAAAAACTACATTATCAGGTTTTTTAGATTCCATTTACTTAACGTTTTGAAATTTTATTATTCGAAATTGCACGTTGCATCTTACATTTGAATCGGTCAATACCTTCAACTCGCTTGGCTAAGTGTTTGGTTTTACAATGTTCAACACGTTCTCGCCAAAGTTTATAACTACTAAATTTTAATTCGCTTTTCATTAGCGCTTTTACTTCAGCTTCAGATAAGCCAAACTGGAACTTAATTGCATCAAAAGGAGTTCGGTCTTCCCATGCCATTTCAATAATTCTATCAATCTGAATATCAGATAAATTTTCTTTTTCTGGGGTTACGATTATTGACTTCAAACTATATTTTGTTTAATATTTATATACTTTAATTAAACAAAAGTAATCATTTCATATCAAGCTAAAAGAATTTTAACGAAAAAATAAGTTATTATTAAAGTTTAAATGGATTAGATAATATGTTATTTTTGTTCAAAATAAAAAATTTCTATGCAATCTATCGAAGCCAACGGTTACCAAATATTTTTTAATGAAACTGGATATGAAAAAATCAACCTCTTTATATCTGAAAATAATTATTCCTCTATTTTCATTTTAGTTGACGAGCATACTAATGAATATTGTTTGCCTAAATTCTTGCCTAATTTGGCAACTGAAATTCCAATAGAAATAATTGAAATTGAAGCCGGAGAAGAAAACAAAAACATAACAACTTGCATAGAAATTTGGTCCATATTATCTGACTTAGGAGCCGATAGAAAAAGTTTAATAATCAATCTTGGCGGTGGAGTAATAACTGATATTGGAGGATTTATAGCATCTACTTTCAAAAGAGGAATTGATTTTATAAACGTTCCAACTACATTATTAGGGATGGTTGATGCTTCCATTGGAGGAAAAAATGGTGTAGATTTAGGAAATTTAAAAAACCAAATTGGCGTTATTAATGTGCCACAAATGTTATTAATTTCTACAGATTTTCTTGAAACTTTATCTCAAAAAGAAATGCGTTCAGGATTGGCAGAAATGCTTAAACATGGCTTGATACATGACAAAAACTATTGGAATACATTCGTCCTTTCAATTCAAGAGGAATCTCAAAAAATTGATTTTGACAATTTTGATGCTTTAATTTATCGCTCTATAGAAATCAAAAACGATATTGTAAAAAAAGATCCAACAGAAAACGGAATTCGAAAAGCATTGAATTTTGGTCATACGTTAGGACATGCCATAGAAAGTCATTTTTTAGCATCAGAAAATCCTCTATTGCATGGCGAAGCTATTGCTATTGGAATGGTTTTAGAAAGTTATATTTCTAGAGAAAAAGGAATGCTTTGTGATGAGGAATTTTATCAAATTAAATATGTTATTTCTTCTATTTATGAACCCCATAATTTTAGTAAAGAAGACATTATTTCTATTCAAAATTTACTCATTCATGATAAGAAAAATGAATATGGAAAAATTCAATTTGCACTAATAAATGGTATTGGCAAAATCATTATTAATCAATCTGTTGAAAATGAATTGATTATTAATAGCTTTCAAGATTATAAATCGTAATTTTTTTTATAAAAATTATTGCATTTCGGGAATTTTATTTTTTACATTTGTCAAGATGAAAAACAATACTAACACTACTACTAATAGCACTTTCAAGCTAAAAACCATTTCAGGTTTTCAAGTACTTTGTGTTACGTTTTTGACCTCAATTCGAACTATTTTAGGTTTGTTTTTAGAATTTTTCAAATCTGAAACTGAAAAACTTCCTATAGTTTATGCTAATATCAGGGTTTGAGAAAATTAGATTAGCTGAGTTTTTTAATAATCTAATAAATTTTCAAAATCTATGAATACAAAATATTTCGACTTAATTAATCAAACGTATTACTTTCCACAAGAAGAATTTACTTTAAATAAAGATAGTACGCTTCAATTTCATAACATTGACTTGATGAAATTGGTTGAACAATATGGAACACCATTAAAATTTACTTATTTACCACAAATTTCTAACAACATTAAAAGAGCCAAAAATTGGTTTAGAAATGCTATGGAAAAAAGCAATTATGAAGGTAAATATTACTATTGCTATTGCACAAAAAGCTCCCATTTTGAATATATAATGAATGAAGCTTTTAAAAACAATATTCATGTTGAAACTTCATCTGCTTTTGACATTAACATAGTTGAAAATTTGCTAGAGAATGGCAAAATAAATAAAAGTACTTATGTAATTTGTAATGGCTTTAAAAGAGATCAATATGTGACCAACATAGCTCGATTGATAAATAATGGTCATAAAAATACAATTCCAATTATTGATAATTATGAAGAATTAGATTTGCTTCAAGCAGAAATAAAAGGAAAATTTAAAATCGGAATTAGAATTGCTGCCGAAGAAGAACCTAAATTTGAGTTTTACACCTCTCGTTTAGGAATTGGATACAAAAACATAGTTCAGTTTTACAAAAAACAAATTCAAGAAAATGACAATTTGGAGTTAAAGATGCTTCACTTTTTTATCAATACCGGAATTAATGATAATGCCTACTACTGGAATGAATTGGTAAAATGTATCAAAGTATATATTGCCTTAAAGAAAGAATGCCCTACGCTGGATGGCTTAAATATTGGAGGCGGATTTCCAATAAAAAATTCTTTGGCTTTTGAATATGATTACCAATATATGGTTGATGAAGTTATCAATCAAATAAAAATTGCATGTGAAGAAGCCGAAGTAGATGTACCCAATATTTTTACAGAATTTGGATCGTTTACAGTGGGAGAATCTGGTGGTGCCATTTATCAAGTTTTATATCAAAAACAACAAAACGATAGAGAGGCATGGAACATGATTGACTCTTCTTTTATCACTACTTTACCAGATACTTGGGCAATTAATAAACGTTTCATTTTATTAGCCATAAATCGCTGGAACGATAATTATGAAAGGGTTTTATTGGGAGGAATGACCTGTGATAGTGATGATTATTACAATTCTGAACAAAATATGAATGCTATTTATTTGCCAAAATATAACAAAGAAAAACCGTTGTATATAGGATTTTTTAATACTGGTGCTTATCAGGAAACCATAGGTGGCTATGGCGGTTTGCACCACTGTTTGATTCCGCAACCAAAACATATTTTAATTGATAAAGATGCTAACGGAATCATTGCAACGGAGATTTTTTCTGAACAACAAACAGCCGAAGATGTTTTGAAAATTTTAGGATACACAAAAAAATAATAAAAAAACAGTTTGAAGTTTTAGAAAAAAAGATTTTCTTTGAAAACCAAACTAAAAATAAAAACTTTACAAAAAGAATATGAGCAAAGGACCAATAAGTCAGTTTATTGAGAAACATTACCTTCATTTCAATTCAGCTGCTTTAGTAGATGCTGCCAAAGGATATGAGCAACATTTGTTAGAAAATGGAAAAATGATGATTACTTTGGCAGGTGCAATGAGTACTGCCGAGTTAGGAAAATCGCTAGCAGAAATGATTCGTCAAGACAAAGTACACATTATATCCTGTACTGGAGCAAATCTTGAGGAGGATATCATGAATTTAGTAGCTCACAATTCATACAAAAGAGTACCAAACTACAGAGATTTGTCGCCACAAGAAGAGTGGGATTTATTAGAAAACCATTATAACAGAGTTACCGATACTTGTATTCCTGAAGAAGAAGCTTTTAGAAGATTACAATCGCACTTATTTGCTATTTGGAATAATGCCGATTCAAAAGGAGAACGCTATTTTCCGCATGAATTTATGTATCAAATGATTAATTCTGGTGTTTTAGAACAATACTACGAAATTGATCCTAAGGATTCTTGGATGGTTGCAGCAGCCGAAAAAAACCTTCCAATTGTAGTGCCAGGATGGGAAGACAGCACCATGGGTAATATTTTTGCTTCTTATTGTATAAAAGGTGAGTTTAAACCCACTACCATGAAAAGCGGAATAGAATACATGATGTGGTTGGCCGATTGGTATCCTAAAAATTCTGGTGGTAAAGGCGTTGGTTTCTTCCAAATTGGAGGAGGAATTGCAGGAGATTTTCCTATTTGTGTGGTTCCAATGTTGTATCAAGATATGGAAATGCACGACATTCCATTCTGGAGTTATTTTTGTCAAATTTCAGATTCGACCACTAGTTATGGTTCCTACTCGGGTGCGGTTCCAAATGAAAAAATCACTTGGGGTAAATTGGATATTCATACACCAAAATTCATCATTGAGTCGGATGCCACTATTGTAGCTCCATTAATTTTTGCTTATTTATTAGACCAATAAAATATATTTATGAGAAGAGTTATTGTTGATTATGCTAAGCTAACTGGCGATATTTTAAACTTATTAGTTGATAAATTTCCTGAAGGATATGACGATAGTGATATTATCCGTTTCAGAAATGCTCAAAACGAACTGGTTGAAGCTGTTGAAGTAAGAACAGAAGATACTATTTATTTAGTAAAAGTAAGTACTAAATTGGCAAACCGAATGGAAAAGTTTGATGAAGAAGATGATTTAGATGCTGTAATTGAACCCATTGCTCCAGTAAAAGGTCTTGACTTAGATGACGATGATTTATCAAATGATGAAGAGGAAGAAGAAGATTTATTAAAAGACAAAGGTGGATCTGATGAACTAGATGACGAAGACGAAGACGAAGGTTTTGAATCTTCAGACAACTTTGACGACGATGACGACGAAGAATAAATAATATAAATTTCAATATTTAAAATCCCAAATTCCAAATTTATGGATTTTGGGATTTTTTTGTGCTAAATTTTGAAATTTGGAGATTGTTTTTTGGAATTTTTTTAAAAGTATCTTTCTTCAAAAACTCTTTGATGGTGATTTTGATGACCAATAATGACAAATCCTAAAGCTCTTACAGACATTGGATTATTATTTGCAAAACCTATTCGCAGAAGTTGTTCTTCATTGAAAGACTTAAATAACAATAATGTTGCATGTCTAACAGCAGAAAACTCTGTAAGCAAATTCATAATGCTTCTATTATTTCCGTTGGCTTCGATGGCAAAATCATCCTCTTCATATCCTGGTAATTCGGTTTTGTCATTTCTTGCAAACCGCAAAGCTCTGTAAGCAAAAATTCTTTCGGCATCAATCGTGTGCTGAATAATATCTTTAATAGTCCATTTTCCTTCGGCATAGCTGTAGTCAAATTTATCCATCGGAAGGTCTTGCACAAATTTGATATACCTATGTAAAGAAATTTCTAATTCTTCTACCAAAGTATATTCATCAGAAACTTGTGCGACGTAGTTTGCGTAAAATGGTGCGTATTCGTTTGTATTTAGTTGTTTTTTATGCATAGCTTTATTTATTATTCTATTTTACTCATCCATTGCCAAGCTGGAATTATACGTATTGTTAAATCATCCTTTGTATAGATATCAGTTTGATTTTGAGTTATAATAATTGAATTTTTTATTTTAAAATAATCCATAGCTTCTAACAAACCATTTATTTCCCTATCAATATTCATAGAATTAATTTCATGACAAACTTGGAATAACTCTTGTGGAATACCATTTATGGCAACTACAAAATCACATTCGCCTTTATTTTGATAATAATATATCTCTTTACTTTTTCTTCTTAGATGCAAATAAACCGCATTTTCTAACACATGCCCATCATTAGGTGAAAATACAATTTTATTTTGATGGTAAATGCCTAAATCAATGCAATACACTTTTTGAGGATTTCTAATTTGCTTTTTTAAAGAATAATCAAATTTAGGCACAAAATCAATTATATAAACATCTTTAAAATAAGAAAAATAATCTAAAAATGTTGTACTCGATTTTATTCCAAACATTCCTGATAATGAATTTGCAGAAAACAAAGTCCCTATATTTGAAATTAAGTAAACAGCCAATTGACGCAAAGAATTTATATCTCTTAATCCAAAACGTATTGCAACATCTCTAATTAATATATCATCAAGCAAATTGTTTAAGTAACTATCAATTCCTGTACGCAAATAATCGGGCATTCCACCTTTTGATAGGTATTCACGAAATGAATTTTCGTTGTTTTCAAATTCTTTAAAAGTCAAAAACTCCAAATAAGAAAATGGAAATAACTCGGTTGAAAAATGTCTTCCTGTTAAATGCGTTCCTAATTCCTTACTCAATAATGAAGCGTTTGAACCTGTTATAATCACAAAAAAATCTTCTCTTATTAACTGATTTACAAATATTTCCCAACTTTTTACAATTTGTATTTCATCAAAAAAAAGCACTTTAGATTTTCTTGCAATAACTTCATTATATAATCGTTGAAAATCTTTTATTTCGATACCTGCCAAACGTGGATCTTCAAAATTTAAAAACAATCCTTCATTTGGAAAATATTTTTTTTTAAATTGAAGTTGTATAGTGCTTTTTCCGCTACGTCGTAAACCCGAAATAATACTTGCAAAACCATTAATATTAGGTATTTTGTCGAGAATTTCTCTCTGTACTCCAGATGGTTTTTTTTCGAAAATAGCTTTTTGGGAGTCTATTACTGTTGAAAATATTTGTTGCGTTATCATTTTACTTAGTATTACCATTGCAAATATACAATATTAATCATTTCAAATGATTAATATTACTCATTATTACTGATAGATGATAAAATTATCAACCATCACAACATTTACAAAAGCATAAAATGAATAGCGTATTAAGCCGAATTCCGACTTGCATTAGTATTCCCAAACAAGGAACGCATTACTAATTTTTCATAAACATCTAAAAGTTTTGCATCACTTCTACCCTTTTTGATTTCGTAGATTTTCATTAAAGCATATTGCTGAATCGTTAACAAAGGCAACACCACCCGCCACAGTAATTCCTACTACAATGGCATGTAGAATTAAAAGTCTATTTGCTAACCAAATTTCCTGTTTCATTTCAATATTATTTTATGTCAGCCAAACTCATGCACAACGTTTAGCGGCTTCAAGAAGTGGGGTACTTCATTCACTGACAATTACAAATATAACCAAAACTTTAATTCAACAATTACCAATTCTGATAAATCCAATGTCTAGCAATTTCTTGAACTTCTGTTGCATGCTGTTATTTTTTTCGTTTCAATCTTTTTTCTGCTCGTTTTGCCTCTTTTCGTTTACGTTGCCATTCCCAAATTTTATGTTGAATAATTCCTAGACTAATTATAGAAAATCCTTTCGTAGGTTTCTTAAGTTCTTCAGAAATTTTCCACTCTGAATTTTGTTTACTCCAATTAATTCTTTTTTCTCTGTTAGTTGGATTATATTTTAAGTTTGACTTTTTAAATTCTTTGTTGTTAAACTTTTCTACAATTCTTTTAAGTAATAAAAAAGTGTCTTTTTCGTAATCTGAAATTTCACTTTCCGATTTCTCAAAATAATAATCGGGTTCGGATGTCCAAAAAATAAGTGATGCAGTTCCTTTATCACATTTTTTGCTTTCAATTATCCATTTCAGAATTTCAACTCCATCATCCCAATTATAATTTTCAGCAAGATAATATTGGTCAGTTGCATTTAGCTTTTCAAAAAGTTTGAAGTCAGGTAAATAATTTTCGTCATCGCTATCGAATGAAAATTCGATGAAATTTTCTCTAATAAATTTCTCTTTATAAGGCAATATTATCATTTTGTTCTTTTTTCTGCGGTTTTCAAATATAATAGCATACAACGTCTCCGCGGCTTCAAGAAGTGGCGATGAACCAAGACCAAGCCTTTACAAATATAACCAAAACTTTAAATTAGGCACTTACTTCACAATCTTGCAAAGCTTGTTATAGCCAGTGTTATTTATTCTTCTTTCATGAAGTCGGTGAAGTTTGACCAATCTTCTACTTTGAATGCTCTAATGTCTCGTACCGATTTTCTGAACCAATCAATACTTTTTAATTTTATCATGGCTTTTGTAAGGTTTGCCATATCATTTTTTTCAGAGAGATAAACGCTTCCTTGAGCACGAAAAAAGTGAAATTATTCTAAAACAACACTTATCTCATAATAAGCATTGTTGTAGGTTTCGCCGTAATTTATTTTTAAATCGGCAATAAGCATATCAAAACTGATAGCAAACATTATTTTGTAACAATTTTAAAATATTTAGCTGCCTCAAAATAAATATTGCCTTTGTTGTCTTTAATTGCAATTTCTTTGCCTAAAAATGGATTATTTCTTATTTTTATTATAATGCCTTCTATCCAACTGTTTAAGCCAGTTACTTTTGGGTCTATTAATGCTTTATCACCTGTTTTCATAATTTTCTAGTTATTACTTTGCAAAAATACAAAAAATTTTATTTTGAGACTACGTTATAATTTAAAAAGCTATCCTCTCGGATGGCTTTTTTGTAGTTGAAAACTATTGTTTGATAATTTTGATTGGTCTTGGTCTAATAGCTGAATCTTTAGGATGGAATTATACAAAGTATGTACCAGCAGAAAAGGCGGAAGAGAAATAGACCGAAGCCAATATGCCGATGCCGTAGAAGAGAACCACAGGCGATATAAAGATAATCCTCAACTATACCGCAAACGGCAAGAGATTAACGAACACATTTTTGGAACAATAAAGCGAAAATGGGGTTATAATTGCACAGATTTAATAGGGTTAGAAAAAGTAAATGGCGAACACAGTTTGATTATGCTAGTTTACAACATCAAACGCAGTATAAACATACTGGGCGTTCCTGATTTAATTGCCAAAATCCAAGCTTGGAACACACCTTACAAGAGAAAGGTCTTGTTTTTAATAAAAACGGCCTATTTAAAGCTGTTTTTAGCCCAAATTGTTTTTGAAACTAACCTAAAGAAATCAAAATTTAGCATGTCTTAAATCGAAGCTATTGTTTTGTTAAAGTTAATGATTGGGAAGAAATGAGGTGTCTTTTCAT
>JFJP01020368.1_pt1 | contig 23151 bp, 21 predicted proteins | sample 431651 | NCBI WGS metagenome assembly JFJP01 (sample SAMN02602958, study PRJNA72255) | Microbial mat metagenome, whole genome shotgun sequencing project. | biome: fresh water; feature: sink hole; material: water; isolation source: purple microbial (photo- and chemosynthetic) mats found in...
CGAGGGGGCCAGCAACGCTGGCCTAGTCCTGCATCGGAGACCCCATGAACCTCATCGCCACCCTCGCCGCCTCAACCATAACCCCGGTGACCAAGACGGTCACCACCTACTCCCGGGTCAAGACCGGGACCAAGCAGATCACCACCACTCCGGCCACCACCGACATCGCGGTCGCTCAGGCTGCGGTGCTGATCAAGCTGGTGTCCGCCGCGATCGGCGGGACGCAGACCGCGGACCTGCTCGGCATCAAGGCCGACAGCGCGGCCCGTGACAACGCCGCCGCGGCCATCAACGGCCTCGCCGAGGCCTACGCCGACGGCGCCGCCCTGTCCACCGCGGTCGACGCGGCCATCCTGCTCCTGAGCGGCAAGTCCGTGTTCCGCATCGTCGGCCCCTCGGTGCTCGACAAGGTGGGCCTGGTCGCCCGTCTGCTCCCGGCCGACCTGGACGCCATGCTCAGCGGCAGCGCCGCGGCTAAGACCCGCGTCGAGGCCGCCATCCAGGCCCAGCAGGCCAAGGATGCGAAGAAAGCCGAGAAGAAAGCGGCTGCCGAGGCCCTGGCCAAGGCTCAGGCCAAGGTGACCAAGCCGGTCGCCGCGGCGCCCAAGTCGATCGCCGCCATGGGCTGGCAGACTGGCATCGCCGGGATCAGCCCGGAAGTGCTCGCCAAGGCTGTCGAGCAGGCCCTGGCCAACCGCGCCGCCATCATGGCGGCCTGATCAGCCTGAGTTGATCCCAGGCGCAGACGCCCACTGGTCTGCGCCCGGGGATCGGCTTTCGCCGTTTCACGCCGCATCCACCTAACGCCACATGGGGCGAACCAACCATGCATGGAGACACATCATGCCCGAAACCACCACCTGGGATCCCATCCGCGAGGAATGGGACCGTGACGCAGCGGCGCTCGACGCCTTCCTGCTCGAGCTCATCGACCAGCTGCCCGTGAGCGACCTGCTGATCCTGGCAGGTGCCCAGTGAGCGCCCTTCCACGCCTCGCCGACTGCCCAGCCCTGGCCGCCCCGGATCGCTCGCTCCAGATCCTGAGCGTCACGATCGAGGGCGCCCAGCTGAGCGCGCCGTTCCAGGGCGACCCCTGGGACACCACCGCAATCGACTCGGCGATCGCCGCGCTCCTGAGCCAGTTCAACTACCGTTTCAGCGCCTACCGCGGCTGGAAGCGGCTCCAGGGCAGCCGGCACACCGTCGCCGTTCGCGTCTATTGATCGTCGATGGGCCTGCTGACGCCGTTGGTCAGCCGGCACACCGTGGATCAACCATCCCGGAGAAAAGAGACAGCCCTATGGGCTCCAAGAAATCCGTTAACCCCCGTTGGACCGCGCCGCAGGGCGCTGGCCTTCTCGACACCAGCGCCAGCATGCGCGCCATTAAGCTGACCCAGACCATGGCCCAGTCCGTGTGGTGGAACGACTCCCCGCTCATCACGGTAGATCCCATGGGTCGCGTCTGGTGGTATGATCGCAAGGTGGCCAATAAGTGGATCCTATGCCCGGCCGTGGTCGACCAGTCGGGCCAGTTCGTGTCCGCCACTGACGCCCCAATCAGCTGCGCATGGGACGCACTGATCGACGGGGGCGAGGACCGTGGCGTCCCCGGCGTCACCTTCGTCAAAATCGCAGAGGCCAACAACCTGCCGCTGATCGACGACCGGTGCCCAGAAGGGATGCTTCGCTTTGCGAGTAGTGGTGGCGATCGTGTACGACTCTATGTTCCAGCTACGGACAAGTTCACGGAGGCCGCGGAAGTAACGGCCAACTCTGCCGTGGACGCCGAGCAGCTGGACCGCCACACCCAGCTAATGGATAGCGCCACGCAGACCCTGAATGAATCCGCGGCGAAGATCGAGGCCCTGGAGGCGCAGGTCAAGCAGCTAATCAACAGCCTGGCCGAGGAGCAGGAGAAGAACGTTACGCTCAAGGGCATCATCGCTCACATGCCCGAGGCCGCCCGGCGCGAGGCCCTGGGCAAGATCGCGATCTGGATCGGGCTCAAGCCGTGACCCGCTACCACTGTGACGCGGACGTGCACCTGCAGGCGCGGCGCAAGCACGCCCGCAGACCGTTCGTCTCAGCCGCCCGCCTAGCCCGGCACCTGCGGTCCCGGGCGCTGTTCCGGCTCGCTCGATTCTGGCCCTGATCCCAGATGGATCGCCATACGCCCCGTGTATGGCGATACACCTCTGATCTGCCCTTATCCTTAGAACTACCCTTAGAAGTGGTTCTATCCCTATTGTAACTTTAAGTCTAACTAGTAAGACTGGTTAATATGATATAGGGATAGACCGTCGATAAGGACAGGATCTAAGGACCATTCACCAACCGGGCTTAACCCGCCCATCCCAGGAGACACCATGCCCGCCACCTTCAACCCCCCACCGGTGCTCGATCCCTTCGGGCTCGACGCCGATCCGGATTCCGCCCGGATCAATCCAGACGGGTCCATCACGATCCCCGCTGCTGACCCGCTGGTCAACAGCGTCAAAGACCTGCTGACGCTCGACGGCCAGCGCACGCTCGCCGCGGCCTACGGCAGCTTGCTCCAGCTCCAGGACGCCGAGGCCCGGCTGCAGGCCGCTACCGACCTGATGCCGAGCCTAGAAGCCCAGGCCAAGCTGGTCCCCGCCCTGCAGTCGCAGGTCGACCAGCTGACCGTCCAGGTCGACACCCTGGCCAAGCTGGTACAGACCGGCGCATCAGCAGCCCCGGCTGAGCAGGCGGTCGACCCCGATTCGCTCAAGCCCATCCCGGGTGCGCTGATCTATCCCGTCGATCCGTTCTACACGGCCGCGGCCTGGAGCCAGCCGGTGCGCGATCGGCTGGATCGCAAGGATTCGGTGGTCGGCCTGATCGGGCCGGCCGGCGTCGGCAAGACCAAATGCGTGCTCGAGCACGCTGCGCTGCGCAAGATGCCGCTGGTCTATCTCAACTGCAAAGGCTCCGACCCCAATGAGTGGTTCGAGTACCGATCAGTAGTCAACGGCCAGACCGAATGGACCGACGGCAAGCTGACCGCGGTCATCCGGCAGGGCAGCCCATGCTGGATCCTGGTCGATGAGCCCGACACCAGCAGCGCAGACTTCCAGATGCGCATGGCATCGGTCCTGGAATCGGACTGGCGCCAGCGGCAGGTCGTGACGCCCTTCGGCACGTTCCCGGTGCCCCGGTGCATAAAGTTCGTCCTGGCCATGAACGGCAACGGGACCAATCCCAGTTCCCGTCACCGCGGCGTACTGACAGCAGCCCTGCAGAACCGCGTCACCTGGGTCCGTGCTCCGCTGGTCGAAGCCATGGAGCTCTCAACCATCCTGTGCCGGGCTCGCCCCGCGCTCAGCGCCCAGAACCGCAACGACATCGCCGAGTGCGTGGTGCGGCTCATGAGCGCCGCGACCGATGGCAAGCTCGACGCCGACGTGTCCATCCGCACCGCGTTCAAGGTCGCCGACGACCTGGACCTGGGGCCGCAGATCGCCTGGAACGGCGCGCTGCTCGACGGACTCGACGACCCCGCCATGCGAGCCCACGCCGTGGGCATCCTGGCTGACCGCTTCACCCTGGCCTGAGACACAACCATGCCCAATCCCGCCATGTATCAGACGGGCACCTTGTCCGCGATCGCTTCGGCAATCGCGGCCAAGCCCGTCCGCGTGATCACCAACTCAACGCCGACCGCCTACTTCGACCCGACGACCCGGACGATCGCAGTCACGCAGCAGGCCACCTTCGAAGCCGCCCGCGGCTTCCTGGCCCACGAGCTCCTGCACGAGCGGTTCACGCTGCCCGCTGACTGGGACGCCGTGTGCGACTTGGCCCCCTACCACAACTTGGTAGAGGATGTACGGATAAACCTGGGCCAGTCCGATTCGATCTACCGCCACGCCAAGACGTGGATATTCGACACCTGGGACTGGCTCAAGCAGCGCGAGCCCCAGGGCAAGTGGGACGCGAGCAAGCCCTCGATCTCATTCCTGTATCTCGCGCACAAGCAGATCCAGGAGCCCAAGCCCTGGGATCAGGAAGTCGCGGATCTCTGGACCAAGCGCGCGGGCGAGATCCTGCGGGCGCCGAATATCCGCGTGCTTCGGCCCATCTTGGAGGAGCTCAAAGCCCTGGATGAGAAGTACACCGGCCAGGGCGACAAGCCTGAGCCCTCGGGCGGCGAACAGCCGACGCCGCCTCCGACCAAGCCCAAGGGCCAAGGCCGGGGCGGCAAGCTGACCAAGCAGCAGCAACAGGACTACAACGACGCGGTGGACGAGCACCGCCGCGCCGAGCAGCAGAAAGCCTGCGACAAGGCGGCAGCTGAGCAGGCTAAGAGCGAGCGCGCAGCGACGGGCAGCCCGCTGCACAGCTTGCACGATCCGATCACGGTCCAGGGCCGCGGCCAGCAGACCGACGAGGCCGGCGCTTCGTCCTGCAAGACCGGTTCGTTCGGCAGCCGGGACCATCGGTTCGATGCCAAGCCGGTCGATACGGCTATCCTGGAGAAGCTCCGGGCCTGGCGCAATCGCATGGCCGAGGCGCTGATGGCCAACGACGCTGGCGCCCCGACGCGCAACCTGCCCCGCGGGCGGCTCGATGGGACCAAGCTGCACCACATCGCGGCAAACACCAGCGACCGCGTGTTCATCAAGCCGACCGAGACGCGGCGAGCGGTCAATACCGCGATCGACATCATGCTCGACGTGTCGAGCAGCACGCGGATCCAGGACGCCAATCACCACCTCGCGGCGAGCGCGTACGCCCTGGGCGAAGCCTGCAGCCGGGTGCCGGGCGTCCAGCTGGGCATGCTGCGCTTCGGCAGCGAGTTCCAGCGCATCTTCCCGATCGCACCGAATCGCGGCGTGCGACTGGAGCAGGCGACTGCGGTCGCTACGGGCTGCACCGAAACGGAGTCCGCAGCCCTGCGCTCCACCGCAGAGCTCCGACTGGCGAACGCGCAGCGGCGCATCTGCATCAACTGCACGGACGGCGCCCCGCTGAGTCAGGACACCCGCAAGCTGATCGTCAGCCTGGGGATCGAGTACTACGAGTTGCACATCGTCGCCCAGGTGATCCCCGGGCAGAAGCTGCAAGAGGAGGTGGGGGATATGCTGAGCCATGATCCCGACCCGAGCTACCAGATCCTGGTCACCGCCGAGGAGATTCACAACGGCTTGGACAGGCTGGTACGAACCCTCAAGATCAAAGGCCGTTGACATGAGTGCCCGTCAGGTAAACTACCCGGTCCATATGGATTTCACTGAGTCTGGAATCCCAAGGAAAACACAATGACAACCGATGCTGTTACTGCGGATCAGACCGATCTGCAGCGCGAAATCGTCGCGCAGTCCAATGACCTGCGCCTGCCCCTGTACGCCGACGACACCCGGGACAAGCGCAACGCGCTGTTCGTCCCGAGCGCCGAGGAACAGGATGACCTGACCAAAGCCTGCGAGCAGGCCGAGTGGAATCACCTCGCGTTCGACAGCGACGAGAAGCCCATCTGGCTGGCGCTGGCCAGCCTGATGCCTGCGCTGGGGCTGGTGAACGCGGACGCGACCGATCCGAACACCGCGGCGTTCCACTGGGCCAAGGTCCGCTGCCTGTTCGCTGGCGCGGGCTGGAAGATGCACGATGACATTGCCCTGGTGCTGTCGGACCTGTACCCGGTCTGCGACCTGAGCGTCGGCGAGTCCGAGCAGGACTGGCTCAAAGCACTGCAGAATGCCCGCAGCGTCTGCGGCTGGCCGGTACACCTGGGCCGGCTGCGTTGGCAGTCCCTAGTGTTCGGGCTCGCCTGGGTCGAGAAGGACGTGCTGCCCGAGCCGTGGCACCGCGCCGTGTGCGCGCTGCACATTCTCAAGCACGTCCGCGTGCGCACGGGCGGCATGCTGGCGATCGTGCATGCCAGCGTGGGCAGTCTGATCCAGCCGCCTGAGTCGAACGTGATCGCGCTGAGCCGGCAGACCTGCGACATGGTGGTCCAGGCGTTGGGCTGCCCCCTGGCGGTGGGCAAAGCGGTTCACCCGCTGACCCTGGCCCTGCGCCTCGCGTTGAAGATCGTCAGCGTGGACCGGCTGCTTAGCCAGTCGCCACTGAGCGAGCTCCCCGGGACGATCATCGCGGGACCATGGGCTGGTGTCGAGCCGACGCCGATCACGCCCAAGGACTTCGTGCAATCGGGCCTGCGCCTGACCGGCGTGTGGCATGCGAGCACTGGGCGCGTCCGGGCGTACACCGGCAGCCCGATGGACACGATCATGTGGGCCTGGAACATGCAGAACCCCGGCGACTACGCCGAGGTGCGCAACGCGCTGGTCGCCGTCATGCCGAGCACCTACCCGACAGACTGGCCAGCAGACATCATTCTGAGCGATTTCCCAAACCTTGACCTGGGGTGGGCTACTGACCCAATCTGCGCCCGATGCCTCCTGGAAGTGCCGCTGTTCGCAAGCCTGCTACGTCGTAGCGGTGAGCCTCTGAGCCGCGAGTTCCCCTTCGTCCTGTTCCTGCCCGATACGCCGACGCTCGAGGATTCGACCAACCAAGGCAAGACGGCGATCACCCGGACCCTGGTCCGCGCCCTGAGCCCGGGATGCCCGACTGTCGTTCCTCCGGATACCAGTTCCGCCCCGGACAATCGGGCGTTCGTCGATGTGATCGCGCAGTACGGCACCGCGGGCCTGGACGAGTGGACCCAGCCGCAGAACAAGACGCATCCCCTGAGCCACCAGAACCTACAGACCATGTGCACAGGCGGCGGAGTGACGTTCGGCAAAGTGATGGAAAACTCGGGCCTGATCAGCTTGAAGCACAGCCTCGTGGCCGGTGCGAAAGCGGTGGAGTTTCCGCCCGACATGGTCACCCGCTGCCTGATGTGGCCGCTCAAGCAGTTCACAGAGCAAGAGCGTGACCGGCCTTCTGTGAAAACCCGGATCGACTCCGGGCAAGCCAGCCTACAGCTGCGACTGGCCGCGCTGCACCAGATCGAGACGCACGATATCCAGCTGCGCATGAGCCAGGCCAAGCCGCCCGCGGGCACCAACGCCATGCGCTTTGACGAGCATGCCAAGCTGGTCGGGCTGATCTACGAGCTCCGGACCGGAAACGTGTGCACCACGCTGGCCCAGACGCTCGCCGAGATGCGCTCGCGCCTGGACCGGCATGTCAACGAGGCATCCAGTTCCGGCGTGCTCAGTCAGCAGGAAGGCCACGGCTACCTGACGATCCGCATGCCTGACCTGTTCTCCGGCGGCGGTCCCGAGGTGCTGGGCCTGATGGCGCAGGAGATGGCCGTGTCGGGCGTGGGTACTGAGCGGCTGCTGGGCAAGGGCTGGAATACCCCGGCCCAGTTGCTGGACGCGCTGCGCAAAGCCCGGGGATTCCCAACCCTGCAGAACATGCTGCCGGCCGTGACCGGCAGACATGCCCGGGCCAGCGATCGGCAGATCCTGATCGCGACGAGCCGGGCGCTCAAGGCGATGATCCCACCGACCGGCACCTGGGACATCCCCGAGACAGGCTTCACCCTGGAACGGGGCAGTGACAGCAGCAACACCGTCCGGATAAAGCTGATCCGGTCGAGCGTGCTCAACTCAGCGATACAGAACGACACCTGGAACCTCACATGACCCGACGCCGTATCCGCAAGAGCCCCGAAGCCCTGGCCGCGAGGGCAGCCCGACGCAAGGCTGAGTCTGACCAGTTCCTCAAGGCCTGGAATGAGCACCGGGCCAACTATATGAACGAGTGCATGGAGCACATGATCAAGACGCTGCAGAAGATCCCGCTCACGGACGCCAGCGGGCAGACATACAACGGCATCCCGATTCACCCGAAACCCCTGGCCTAACCAGCCGCGACACGGAGACACCATGTACCTGACAATTGACTTCGAAACGGAGGTTGGGCCGAAGCTCAGCCTCCGCACGATGACCACGCGGCAGTACCTGACCCGGGCTGCGATCCGCTCGGTCGCGTACGCGGTCGGCGACGACCCGGTGCGCAGCGTCCTGGCCACCGACCCGGGCTGGCAGCAGCACCTCGACTTCCTGATCCAGGCCACGGCCAATCCCCACGTCACGATCGTCGCGCACAACGCTTCGTTCGATGTGCGGGTGTTGACGATCAAGTGCGGTACCATGTGGCCGAACACAATCCACTGCACCATGGAGCTCGCCCAGGCCTGGAGCCCGAACCAGCCTGGAGGCTACAGCCTCGGTAACTTGTCCCGGATCTGGACGCCGCAGTTCGCCAAGGGCACGATCGACTTCGCGACCTGCACGCCCGACGAGCTCCGCGCCTACAACGCGCAGGACGTGGAGGCCTGCCGGGCGCTGCACAAGATCGCCATGGCCCGGCTGCACCCGGACGAGGTCCGCGTGCAGGAGCTCACGCAGAATGTCAAAGAGTTGGTGTTCTCAGTCGATCAGGGCAAGATCACCGACGCGGTCACCGCGTTCGATCTGCAGATCGCCAAGCACGGCGCCGATGCGGCCCGTGTCCTGGGCGACGATGACGCCTTCGGCAACGAGTCCGATGGCTCGATCCGCAGCGTCAAGCCACACACCCTACGGGCGCGCCTGCTGGAGAACCTGGGCTTCGACACGCCGACGATCAGCTTGAAGCGGGTGAACCCGGAGAACCTGCGGCAGAACCCCGAGGCTGCGCAGGTGCTGGAGTCCAGCGCGCAGGTCAACAAAGCCCTGAGCCACAAGCGCCGCGCCCGGGCGTTCAAGGGCGCGACCGAGATTGACTGCGAGCTCACCTACTTCGCGGCGCACACCGGCCGCTGGTCCTCGCGCAATGGCGGTCGAGGCCTGAACCTGCACAACCTGCCCAAGCGCAACCCCGCGGTGGCGAAGCCCATTCGCTCGCTGTTCCGGCTGCCCGACGAGCTCTGCTTCGTCCGCGGTGACTTCGCCAACGTCGAGTACCGGGTGACCGGGCTGATCACCGACGCGGCCCATGTGCACCGGCTGTTCACGGCGAACCCGCTGGCTGACCCGTACGCTGAGTTCTGGACGGCTGCTACCGGGCAGCCTTGCGACAAGAATGTGAAAGCTGACCAGCCCAAGCGTCAGCTGGCCAAAGCCGCGGTCCTCGGGCTGGGCTACATGATGGGCCAGCAACGCTGGACCGACGAGCTCCTGCGCTCCATCAGCGACCCAACCTTCAAGGTGACACTGCAGGATCTGGAGGCGGTATGCACGGCGAACGGCTGGATCTGCCCGTCAGACCAGCGCAGCAGGGCCATCATCACCAAGCTCCGCTGCCCCGGTGCGGTCGCGGCGGTCGCGTACTATACCCGTGAGAAGTTCCATCAGGTGCATCCGGAGTTCGGCCGGTCGGCACGGGCAATCGAGCAGACTGTGATCCGGGCGATGAGCCTCGGGTTTGATCCGCCCCAGGCTCAGCGCACCCTGGATCAGCTGCACCTGCACGGGGTACGGCTGAGCGACGATCGCACGCTGCAAGGCCAAACGGTACGGGCAATCTGCGGCCCCTGGCCCGCTGCTACTGTGGCGTGGCGCGACCTGCTCGTTCGGCAGACGCCCATCGGGACCGGCCCGACATTCGTCCGCGCAGGATCGAAGCCGGTCGCGAAGTTCTCCGTGAACATCGGCATTGAGAACCTGGTACAGTCGGCAGCGCGCAACGCCCTGTGCATGGGGCTCCTGGAGCTCGACCGCCGCGGTTATCCCTACGTCCTGCATGTCCATGACGAGGTGATGATCGTCACCGAGCGCACCTGCCAAGCTGTAACCGCGGCACGTCAGGCGTTGCTGGACGTGTTCGGCCCTGGCGGCTGGATCAGTAAGCAGGGCTGGGACTGGTCGGTGCTGATCAACCCGGCAGAAACTACGATCTCGCAGTCCTTGTGGGACGACGAGAAGCTCGCTCAAACCCTCTGGCCGAGGATCGCCGCAGGCGAGGCCGAGGCGCTCAAGGATCTCCCATGACCGACGACATCGTAGACCTCAAGCTGGGGCCACTGACCCTGGCGAAGATGGCCACCAACGCGAGAACCTATACCCTACCGGCCGACCTGTTCGAAGCCAGTTCCTGGGCGACGATCGAGAACATGACCAAGCGCGCTGGGCTCGATCAGTATCTCGATCAGGTCGACGCGAAAACCACGCGCCGGCTGGTCGCCCTAGAGCTCGCCGAAGCCCAACGCCGTGCCCGAAAGGTCAAGCCCGCCACCCCTGCCCCCGTACTGATCACATTGGGGCCATACACGGTCCCGGTCCCCCAGGATCAGTGGACCCGCAGGCCTGGCGGAATGACCAACGCTGCGGAGATACGATTCCCCGAGATTCCAGCTGATGCACAGGTGCAGATGGTCGAGGAGGTGCGGGTCGGCCCCCACCTTGTACCGCTGACCAGTGCGCTGACCCTGTCCCCTTGCACGACCCCCATCTTCCCGGCCGGAGCCCTGACTGTATGCGTGGAGTAGCCTACCGCATCCCCGTGCCCCTGGCCCGCGCCCAGGGCACGACCAACGCGGACCGCAAGCTGTGCGCACACATCGCCGCGTATGCGTCTGCCCTGCGCGGCGAGACGCTGCTGGGTGTCCTGCGCGGAGATCCGAATGCCTGCGCCACGCTGGAGCAGGCGATCGTGGACGAGTACCAGATCCCGCTGCCGCGGGCCGAGCTCTGGGCTTGCACGATCAACGGCGACAAGATCGACCCCCGGCTGATCCCCCCGTCGCTGGGCGGCATGACCCTGGAGCAGTACCAGATCGACGCGGTCGCCCGCCTGGGACCAGCTGGCGGCGGGCTTGCGCTGGGCTGCGGCCTGGGCAAGACCCTGGCAGCGTGCGCATATGCACACGCTATCGCGGCCAAGTCGATTGTCATCGTCTGCCCGCTAAACGCTATGCCGACCTGGGCGAAGAACCTGCACCTGCTCCCGGTGAAACCGCTGATCCAGTCGATGGATTCGATCAAGCACGTCATGGGCCTGCCGCCGCAGGACTTGGTGATCTTCGACGAAGCGCACCTGCAGGGGCGCATGTCCGCGGACCGGACGAAGAAAGCCCACCAACTGCGGGCCAACTGCAACGCGGGCCTATGCCTGACAGGAACCCTGCTGCACACGGGGATCACCAAGGCGTTCTCGGTGATCGACCTGTGCATCCCCGGCGCCGCCGGATTCAGCAACAGCTGGGGCCTGGGCGAGCACTTCCGGTGCCTGGTTCGCAAGTCGATCGGCGGGCGCACGGTGACGGATATTACCAAGCCCCCGGCGTCGATGCGCGAGGCCTACCATGCGTACCTGTCGAAGCACATCGTGGCGCTGACCAAGGACTGCGCCGAGGTCAAAGCAGTCCTGAACCTGCCAGGCCAGGACGTGTACGACATTCCGATGGGCGAGCCCTGGCCCTCGCTGGAGCAGGCCACCGCGGACTACGTCCGGGATCAGCTGGCGACTCCTGGTACGCCAGTGCCGACTGCAGCAGCTGCGGCCCATGCGCTGTGCGCGGCCGGCGCCGAAGCCAAAGCCGAGTGGGTGATACAGAACCTGGGCGATGATCCTGCGGTGATCTTCGCGCATTACACGCATACCCTGGACGTGATGGAACAACGGCTGCAGGACTGCGGGATCACCTACGTCCGGGTAGACGGGTCGGTCACTGGCCCAGCCCGAACGGGTGCGCAGGATAAGTTCCAGGCCGGGCAGGTACAGGTTTTCCTGGGGCAGATGACCGCCGCAGGGATCTCGATGGACCTGTTCCGGTCGCCATACTCGATCGCAATGGACCACCCATGGAAGCCCGAGGACTACGCCCAGGCCCTGGCCCGGACGCATCGCCGCGGGCAGGCCAACGCCTGCCACCACTGGGATCTGATCGCTAACCAGTTGCAGGCCAAGGTAGTTAAGCGGCTCCGCGCAGGCGAAGCGTTCAACGCCGAGACAGCTGAATGGCAGTCGATAAAACTTGCCTGTTGACTTCTAACTAGTCTAACCTAACGTACACCTACCGGCCACGGGAGCCGGTCTATGAAATCCTGCCTGACTCCCGATCAGGTTGCATCCGGTTCCGAAAGGACCATCCCATGAGCCTCTCCAAGCTCACCAAGACCACCACCCCCAGCCCCAAGGCCGCCGAGCCTGTCGACGTTGAGATCAGCGCCGAAGCCGAGGCCACCGCCCCCAACACCAGCCTGTCGCTGATGCCGGAAGTCGGCACCGTGACCGTCGCCGACGTGCTGAACCAGGCGCTGTCGACGGAGACGCGCAGCGGCTCCAGCTTCGCCACCATCAACCTGACCGGTGGCCCCAGCGGCGGCATGTTCAACCCCGCCAGCTACATGCCCCAGGAAGTGCAGGACCAGCTGCCCAGCGGGAAGAAGCCGATCCAGGGCGTGCTGATGGGCTACCGCCTCGCCGTGTCGGCATGGCCGGTCGGCTACACCGATGCCCCGGCGAACGCGGACAAGAACGCCGAGAAGTCCAAGCCCGTGTACGCCTGCAGCATCAGCGCCAACGACGCCGCTGCGCTGCCGCTGGCGATCAAGGCTGCCCGCAACTACCAGTACACGAAGGGCCAGGACAAGGGCAAGTTCGACTACGCCACCAGCAAAGTCGGCCACCTGCGCGTGTCGGTCGAGCTCCTGGTGTACTCGGCTGAGCAGGGCCAGCCGATCGTGATCGCGAGCCCGGCCAACTACGGCTCGGTTGAGGTCACGCTGCAGAACGTGCAGAAGCTGATCGACCCCAAGACCGGTCAGCTGGGGCAGTTCCCCTGCTCGATCCGCCCGGTCACCGAGGACAAGTCCAGCAAGTCGGGCTTCACCTGGAAGCAGCACAGCCTGGACGTGACCAACACCGCGGGGCAGGCGGACGGCGCCACCCAGTGGAACAGCTTCGGCGCCTGGAAGGCCGAGGCGGTCAAGGACGCTGCGACCGTGCAGTCGGTCCGTGACTGGATCAGCGCCCAGGATCGCCCGGCTACCGCCGACGTGATCGCCGCGCTCAAGGCAGGTGCCTCACTCTAACCAGCCGCCCGGGCGGTGTCTCCACCCGGAACGCATACCAGCATGACGGGCGGTTGGTGACCGAAGCATGCAGCGTGGCTCCCGGCTATACGGGGGCATGTTCTTTCGGCCCGAATGCTCGGTGGGATTACACTTTACGGAAGTCGAGGTCGCTGGTTCGAATCCAGCCCCGAGGCCCAGTGCCTCGGGTAGCTCAGTGGATAGAGCGCGAAAACATCTCACCACCTTCGTCGGGCCTTCCTGCACACGACCGACCCCTTGCCGCGGGGTGCGGGCTTTCAACTAAGCTCGGTCACAACCACAACCCGGAGACTTCACCATGCCAACCTGGAAACCCCGGTCGAGTTCGCTCGCCGGGTACGCCTACTGCGATGCCCGCGCCATGTACGATCGGGCGCTGTTCGACGGCAAGATGCAGGCCGAGCCCTGCGGCGAGCGCGACACCAAGTATGCCGACCTGGGCACGCTGATCCACGCCGAAACCCAGACGCTGGCCGGATGCGTGTTCGATGGCCCGGCGCCGCTGTCCGACATGGCTGGCGAAGGCCTCAAGCAGATGCGCACCTGTGCGGCTCGGCTGTTCGGGGATGACCTGGACCGGCTGGACCGGGCGGTCGATGCCGCGGCTCGCGCCGCGGTCGCTGCGCTGCCAGCTGCTCCGGACGGCAAGCCTTGGCGGGCCGAAGTCCGGGCGACGAGCCGGCTGCTGAGCGGACACATCGACCTGCTGAGCCAGGACGGCACCGTCCTGATCGACCTCAAGACCACGTCCCGGAAGCCGGATCATAACCGGGTCAAGGGCGAGCACTTCATGCAGATGCTCGCGTACAAGTTCCTGGTGCCGACAATCCAGACCGCGCACATCCTGTATGTCGATGCCCTGGGCGCGAAGTGGACGATCCTGAGCCTGCCCATGCAGATGGGGCCGACCAGCGAAGCCCAGGCCTGCCTGCCCCGAATGGAAGCCTGGCTGCGCCGGCTGCGGTCCAGGGGCCTGTACGCCACGGCGATGCCCCGGCCCGGGGGCCACTGCTCCGGGTGCTTCTGCCCGCACACTGCGATCTGCAAAGACCTGATGATCCCGGCCGCTGGCCCGGTCGTCGATCATACCCCGCCCACCATTCACCCCACAGTTACGGAGATTTTCCCATGAACGACAATCCTATCCGGCAGGCCCTGGCCTTGCACGACAACCTCAAGCAGCTGGGCGCCCTGCTGCACGCGACCAACACCCTCGACCCCGAGAAGCGCGACTCGACCCTGGGGCCGATCCGCGAAGTCCTGAACGTGCAGCAGGCCCGCTGCACCGCTGAGCTCGCCGCCCTCATCAACCTGTACGGAGGCTAACATGCCTGCGAATCTCGGTGTCTCCTGCGACCAGCCCATCATCGCCACACTCGACCTCTACTCCGAACGGACCGGTATTCCGAAGTCCGTCGTCGTCTCGCGCTTGCTGCACGCATTCTTCGAAAAGGTGAAGGCCGAGCTCCCCGAGCCGGTCGTCGCCGACATGCGCAAGCCGACGCGGCGGAAGGGCATGGGATGAAACCTAAGCCCCAGCCGATGAATGCCGAGGACCGGAAGAAACAGGTCGGCGGGAATCACTACCGGGATCATGCGATCCAGCCCTGGGACGTGATCCTGGACTACGGCCTGGACTACTGGGAAGGCAACGCGCTGAAGTACCTGCTGCGCCGGAAGGATCCGGCGAAGCGCGCCGAGGACTTGTGCAAGGCCCGGCATTACATTGATGAGTGCATCCGACAAATCAAAACCGCCCGCTAACCCCCGGGCCTACCTAGGAGACAGCTATGACCGACCCCATCCGCATCCCATGCGTTACCGTCCGTGAAACACCCCACGGACTAAAGTATAAGCAAATCGAAGACTATGCCGAGGTAACGCCAGAGTTAGCCCGCCAGATCGTTGCGCTGGCCGGTCTGATGCACCTGCTGCCGACTGAGTCGGTCGATGCGGAGCCTACTGTAGAGCCCGCAGCAAGGAGTGACCGCCCTGCGGCCCCGCCCGCTGATGATGCGTCGGCGGTGGAGGCGCTGGCCCTAGCATGGAAAGAATACGAAGCCGGATACCATACCTCTGATGGCATCACCGTTGACCACGGGAAGCGTCAGTGGCATTACGCATGCGATGTCCACGCCCCTGGCGTGCTGCGCGTTGTTGCTGCTCTGCGTGCTGCGGTCAACAAATGGCACGATGAACACGACAACGAGTTTGAGCGAGCCGAGAACGCAGAGGCGCAGATCGCCGCCCTGCGCGCCGATGTCGAGCGGCTGACGCGGGAGCGGGCAACGTGGAACGACTCACACGCTGACCACTGTGCAGCGCGCGACCGCCTCGCCGCCGAACTGGCTGATGCGAGGGTGCTGCTACGGGAGAGCCGAGACACCCTGACGCGGTACGTCGAAAACGACGAGTACCGGATGCCACAGGATCTTATCCCGGTTCAGCACATCGACATATTCCTCGCACGGGTCGGGGAGGGGAAGTGAGCCCCCCCGTCAACCGGCCCGGACGGCCGTGCCGCGCTGCTCGCCAAGACGATCGAGCGCAACAAGACCTGCCGGCACTTCGGCACGGTCAACGACGGCACGATCGCGCTGCTGGAGTCCATGCGGGCGAATCAAAAGTGCAGCATGGACAAGTTGCTCTACAGCCTCGCCCGCTCGGCCAGGAAGTACGGACTATGATCGCCGCGATAGACTGCGATCTGCGCACCAGCTACTGCGTGACCAATGCCGGGAAATCCAACCGGGCGGCGGACCCGCAGCATGCACTCAAGGGCTTCGATCTGAAACCGGCGGACACGGTGCTGTTCGAAATCGCCAGCCCGGTATCGTTCAACCGCGGCGGGCAGTCGAGTGCGATCATGCACAACCTAGCGAAGTGGGCGCTGTGGAATGTCGGGCAGGCGGCGCTGCTCGACAGCATGCTCAAGCAGTTGTACTACCGCGGGATACTGGTCGCGCCGAGCAACGTCTGGACCAAGGGCCATGATCTCAAGACCAGGCACCTGATCGCGCAGTGCAAGCAACCCAAGAAAGACCTCCGCGACTGCGAAGCGATGATCTGGTTCTACAACAAGGATCCGAGCGTATGGCTAAGCCTCCCAGCATATCTGCAGACGCTGTAGCCAAGGCCCTGCGGGCGGGGCGCCCGAGCGACATCGAGATAGATACGATGTACAGCTACGAACGCCGGGCCATACAGGTGTCGATCACGAAGGACCGCCGCATGGTGGGGCTGGTCATTGACCAGTGGGAACTGGACAAGGATCCAATGGGCACGCTATCAGACGCCGCCCACCAGGTATCTCGGGCGATCCGGGCGCTTAGGGGGCCAGTGGGCCAGTCGGAACGACGGGAGGTAGCCCTGCAGCTTGCTGCTGCTTCTGCGAGAGCTCACGCCGCACGGCTTCAAGGCGCTTCAACGCCGCGTTGAGGCCTTCGTCATCCGACTTGGTGTAGTAGCGTTCGAACGACTTCACCCGCGAGTCAGCCGCCACGGTAGCCTTGAGTTTGTCCGCTTCGGCTTTGAGCGGGTCGGTCTGCACCGTGTTGATGCCGGTCAGATACCGCAGCGCGGCGGCTCCGGGTTCCATCCGGCCCAGTGACTTGACCTGCTGGGCCGGGCCAGCCAGCGGCATGGCAAGCCCAGTATCTTCGGCGAGGCCCCATGCCGTGTCGGCCGCGTTCCGCTCCGTGGTCCGGGGATCCCGGCCGGGCAGCCGGGCGTCCTCGAGGTACGGGTTCCCGGTGAAGGTATCCCGACCCGACGCCAGTCCGATCCCGGCGCCGAGTACCGGGTGCAGCGCGCCCAGAGTTTTCGCCGCTGAGCCCTGGAAGGCTTCGAACGATTCGGACCCCGTGAAGTCCGGGATCATGTTCATAACGTCGGTCGGGGCCATGCCCGGGAGCACGTTGCCAACGTGCGCGGATTCCCTGGCCCAGCCCGGCAGATCGTTCTGCCCGCCGTACAGGGCGGCGATCGCCGGGATCGCGGCCGGGGTCGCGGCCAGGAACTTGGCCTGCTGCGGTACGGTCTTGACGATGAACTGCGCGAACGGGAAGTAGGTCCGCAGTTTCTTATTGCCCGCACTGGAGACAGCGTAGTCGAGGAAGCGGTCATTCACCAGCTTCGCGGCTTCGCTCGCTGATTTCTTCTGGTTCTTGACCAAGTCGACGAAGTAGGAGTAGCGCATGCGCTGCTCTAGCCCGCCGAATACTTTCGACCCGATGTCGGCGATAGGTCCGCCGCCAGGGACAAGCCAGGTGCGTGGGTCGATCTGACTCCGCATCTGCAATGATGCTCGCGCCAAGTCCTCAGACATGACGAAGCCCGACATCACGCCGTTCTCAAGTGCATCGGCCTCTAGGTTCAGGCCTTTGGAGCGCAGGTTCGCGATGGTATTGTCTACCATCCCCTGGCTCGACTTGAGCGCGGTTTCCACTGCGTCAATGGATTGGGTGATCTCGCTGCCGGTAACCCGGTTGCCGAACAGGTTCTTCGCAACGCCGTCGTCGAAGGCGCCGACCAGATTCTTCGCGCCCATCAGCGGATCGCGCATCAGGTACGATCGGCCCTCGGGCGACTGCGCCAGGGTCCAGTAGTTGGTCAGCTGGTTTCGAACGATCGACCCGATGCGCACGAACGGGCCAACGCCGTAGACCGCCGCGGGCTTGAACACCCGGTTCATGCTGCCCATGAACCGCTCGACCGCGTCCGGGGGCACGTCGCCGCTGAGCTCGTACTTGAGCCGCGCCCAGTTGTCCGTATCCGGACCGATCGCGGTCATCGTCTCGTCGAGCACGCGCTTGGCTTCACCGGCTGCTTCGCCCGTGTCGCTCAGCAGGTGCCGGCCCAGGGTCTTGTCGGTCAGCTGCTCGCGCAGGTGCGCCCGGCCCAGGAGCCGGCCCTGCTTATTCGCCCGCTCGGTCATGCGCTCGGACCAGTTGCGGTTGTAGCCCAGCTTCGGATTGTCGGCCAGGAACTTGACCACGTCCTCGGCGCTGTGGTATTCGCGGGGCTTGCCGACCCCGGACGTGGCGAGCCCGTCGTACCGGCGCATCAGGTAATCCGGCTGCGCCCGGCCCTCGCCGATCGCGCCCTTGGACACAGCCTCTTTCAGCTGCCGGTCGATGATCGCGTAGTGCTCGTCCAGGACTTTGTCAGCGTGGGCGAGGTCGATACGCTGGCCCGGGTTCTTGCTCACCCAGGTCCGCAGCCGGGACTTCGCCGCAGCGACCAGCGCCGGGTAGTCCATCTGCTGCATCTTGGGGACGAACATGGGCTTGCCTGCTGCGTCCAGCATTGGGCGCCCGGCGGTGTCGAGCATCGGCCGGGACGTGTATTCGATCGCCCCCGAGGCGTCGAGCTTGGGCATCTGGGCTTTGTGTGCCGGGTCCAGCACCTGGGCCTTGCCGCTCGACCAGTCGAGGTTGTCGATCACATCGGCCAGCGCCTGATCTTCGGCCGGGGCAACCTTGCCGACCCGCTGCAGGTCCATCAGCTGGGCCGTCGAACTGGTATTCTCGATGCCGTGCTTCTGAGCTAGGAGCGCCTCTACATCCAGATCCCGGGCGCCGACGGTAACCGGGGGCGCGGGCAGCGCCTTCGTCTTGGGATCGTACACGGTCTTGTCGACCATCACGCCAGTTGCCGGATCGCGGACCTGGATGGTGCGCGGCACCATGACCGGATTGCCCGCGGCGTCCAACACCGGGATCTCCGGGGCGACGTAGCCGTGGGGGTCAAACTGGTACTTCCGCTCGGGAAGCTGGGCCGTCGAGTAGGTGTCCCAGCCCAGCGTGCGCTTGGCAGCGTCCAGGTTGCGCTGCCCGCCTTGTGGCAGGGCTTCGTACACCTTCCCGTACCCTTGGGCCGCGAGCTTCGGGATCACCTTGCGGACGCCCGGCAACAGGCCCGCGTAGGTCAGCGGGTTGGCCGCTGCTTCGATCAGCGGGTTGTACTGCCGCGTGTCCTCGGGCACCTGCGTCCCGATCAGATCGCCCGGGACCACGGCGTCGATCGGCCCGGTCAGGAAGTCGGCGAGGTACCCCCGGGCGTACTCCGGGCGGTCCAGGTTCAGCACGGCACGGCCCGGCGCCCTGGCCCAGTCCAGGAAGTCGAGCCAACTGGATTGCGGGCGTTCCATGCCCGGAGCTTAGCCGGTCAGCATCGCCAGCAAAGCGTCGATGTCCTGGGGCGAGCCCTTGGTACGCATCTGCGTGGGCTGGCGCACCGGCTCGGTGTACGCGAGGTAGGTGCTCGGGTGCGTGAAGTCCTCAAACGTCGGGTGCCGCACGTCCGGGTTGCGCCGAAGCTCCTGCGGGGTGAACCCCTCGGGCTCCGGGCTCGACGCCCCTGGTGGGCCAGTCGTGAGGCCCGGTTCGGCCTGCCGGTAGTTCTCCCGGGGTACGCCGCCAATCCGGGACTCGCGGGGCATGTCGCCCCACGACTGCGGCCAGTCAGGCACGGGGCTGCCATCGTCGCCGATGCGCAGCTGCCCGGGCGCGTCACCGCGGCCGAGGCGCTCCGAGAGCAGATCGGTCGGGTCGCCGCTGATGCGCGGATCCATGCCGCCTTCGCGGAACGGAACGCGGGACGGCTGGCCTTCGAAGCCCAGCGTCTCCTGGAACGCGCCCGGCACCCAGCCTTCCTCCCCCTGCATGTCCGGGCGCACATCACGCCGGCCCTGTTCGCCAGGAATCAGGAACTCCTGCCGAGCGCGGCGTCCCTGCGGGCCAACCGCCATGCGCTCCAGGTTCTGAACTGCCTCTGCTTCGGGCGTCCAGCGCGGGGAGTCGTCGAACACCGCCGGATCGCGGAGTGCCTTGGGGATGCCGCCGCGCACGGGTTCGCGGGTCCGGAACCCGGGATCCTGGGGTACGTCGGTCAGGATGCGGTGACCCTTGCCGTTCTTCCAGATGCGGGCTTCCTGTGGCTGCGACAGCGCCGCGTGCGGGCCGGGCGGCATGATGCCGGGGCCGTCCGTCGGGGAGACGGTGCGCAGCGGCCGGCCCAGCAGGGCTTCCAGGGTCTGGGCCTCGTCGTAGCTCTGGCCGGGCGAGAACGGATTACCCGCTTCGTCCACCAGCCCCTTGGGCTGCATGCGGGCAAGCTCGCCCGTGACCTGCCCACGGGGCAGCTTTGCCGCCATGTCGATCGTGTTCTGGTCCGCGCCGCGCATCGCGGCTTCGACCTGCAGCGCCCCCAGCTGCTCCTGCGGATCGACCCGGCCGATCACGCCTCGGGCGGTGCGCTGCTCCCCCAGCAAGGCCTCCTGGATCGCGGCTTCATCGCTGCGCCGGCCCATGGTGCCGGATAGCACCTCGTCGCCGTTCGCCTGCATCGCGGCCATCTCCTCCGCAACTGGGCTATCGGCCTGGCCCAGTGCACGGTCGACTGCCCCACCCTTGCGCTCGGAGGCGTCGACGATTGCCCCCTTGGCATCCACCGTGGGCGGGTATCGGAGCTTACCTGCGAGCTCATCTGGGAGCGTCCGCGTTGCCTTGCTCTTGGCGTCGGCACGCCGCCCGCCGTAGGGCTCAGCCAGGATCTCGTCCACGTCGGCGAAGCCCTGCCGGATGTCGCCCGCGGTCTGCTCGCTGGTCGTGATACCCGGCGCCGCCAACTTCGGATCCACCCGGTCGGCGGCTTCGAAGGCCCGCTCTTTGGTCCCCAGGTTGGTCGCCTTGCCCAGCTGCTTCTCCGCGGTCTGCGCGGCTGACAGCTGCTTCTGCCCCGCCTTGGACAGTCCCGGGACTGGCGACTTGGGCCGGCCCTTCTCGCCAGCCAGGATGCGAGCAACCGGATCGAACAGGGCCTTCTCCTTGGCATTGACGGCCAGACCCCGGACTGCTTCGCCCAGCTGCTGCGGGGTCGCTTTGGTTTCGGCCAGGAACGCCTGCACGGCAGCGGTCTTGGCTTCGTTGGCCCGACCTCCGGAGGCTTTGATGGTTCCTTCAATGAGCCCCTCGATGAGCTCCATCATCTTCGGGTTACGCTGGAGCGCGGCGATGAGGCTCATGCGGTGGCCCTCAGACCGCGCAGCCGGGCGACGAGCGCCACTCGGTCGGATTCGGCTTCGGCTTCCTGTGCCGCCAGGGCGCGGTCACGGGCAGACATCGGCCGGCCAGCCGGGGCAGGAGCCCCACCCTTGAGGGTAGCTAGATCCGCGGCGGTCACGGTGTCAGATTCCAGGGTCTTGGCCGCGGCGGCAGCCGCAGGATCTGCTGTGGCGACGGGTGCAGCAGCGGCAGGCGCCGGCGCCGGCTTCGACGCCCGGGGACGCCGCATCGCGGCGAGCTTGTCGGCTGCCCCGGGCTTCACCAGGGACTGGGCTGGGGCGCCGAGGATCTCGTCCACGTTGGCGAAGTCGTTGTAGGTTTCGGCGCCCAGGTCGGGCTCCCGCTCGAGCAGCCGCTGGCCGGTGGTCGGGGTCGGCTGAGCCGGAGCCGGCTGGGCCAGGGTCGGCGCGTCCGGTGCGCGCTTGGCGTTGGGCAACGCACTTGATAGCCCGGTCGGATTCTTGGCCAGCCCCTCCAGGGTATCGTACGTCGCCATCTTGGCCTTCTGACCTGCGCCCAGGATGCCGCCGCGAGCCGCGGCCATGCCGAGCTTACGGCCACCCAGTGCACCAGCGATACCGCCGCCACCCCAGGTCAGGAGCGACTGCAGGAACCCGGGCTCCTCAGTGAAGCCCTTCTCCAGCGCAGGGCCGAGCTCAGCTTTGATCTCGGCGCGGGCAGCCTCGAGGCCAATGCCCTTCTGTGTGGCCCGGGACACGGACTCCCGCTCGATGATCGACTTGATCTGCTCCAGCTGCTGCGGGTTCGGCCCCTTGGGGCCAGTGAACGCTTCGATGAGCATCGGCACAACGACGGCGCCAAGAGCTTCACCAGCGATGACGGCAAGAGGGATGGGCATGGTTATTCTCCGATCTCGCCGAAGCCGAGTACCTTGAGCGCCTCGTCGACCGCGAAGGCCCGTTCAGACCTGCGCTCGCCGAGCTCCGGGAGGCCCAGGCCGATAGCACTGGTGATGATACGAGACGCCGTGTTGCCGCCGCTGGTCGTATCCAGCTGCGACAGCATCGTGCCAATCTGCTGCTGAATGCTGCGGGCCGAGTAGCCTGTCTGCGCTGCCAGCCGCTCGGACACACCCTGCACGGTCTGGGCCAGCTGCTGGGCCAGCGCCTGCGAGGTTTCCTCACTACGCCCGTTCATGTCCACGGCATAGGCACTGCGCGAGGTGTTGTTGAGCATCTGCCGGATCGACCCGTTGGTGACCTCGGCCTTGATCGCATCCATGATCTTCGGGTCGTTCGTATTGACCGGGATCTCGTCCGCGGTTTCCGGGGTATCAATCTGCCCCGCCAGCTTCGGGTCCGAGGCGATCAGCTTGCGGGCATTGGCGCGCTTGGCCGGGTTGCTGCCGGCAGCGTCGGCCGCGAGGCGGTCGCGACGGGCCTGCTCGGTCGCGTCACGGCGGGCCGTGCGCTTGCCGATGGCATCGATCAGGTACTGAGCCGGCAGGCGCAGCTTCTGTGCCTTGGGGTCAGACGCCGTGCGCGCCGCGTTAGCCTCGGCGATCTTACCCTGGGCGCTCCGCATGAAGTCATCGACTCCAGCGTTGGCCATGGTCGGATCGGCCGCGAGCTCTGCGAGCAGACCGTCCAGATCCTCTTGGGACTTCCGGTCGGCTAGCGACCGGGCGCGATCTTCCCCGCGCCAGCCCGCCTGCTCCAGTTCAATCTTCCGGTACGGCTCCCCGCGACCCCAGTTGCGGACATCCCGGGCGTCATCGACCCCGGTGCGCTTGTCGAACATCGTAGCGTCATGGGTGTAGCCCATCTCGGCGATGCGGCGCTGAGCTTCAATCGACGCGGCCGAACGCGAGTCGGCGCGATCATCCTGCCGCTGGCCGTTCCAGGCGTTGAAGTCCAGGGTGTCCTGGTTCATCGCCCAGTTGAAGGCGTTGGTGCCGCTCTGCCGCTTGTCGGCCCAGCGGTTCTGGTGCTGAGCCATGTTCCAGGCGTCCCGCGACCCCGTACGCTGGGCTTCGGCGTCATCCCAGGGGGTGCGCTGGACCTGCGTGCCGTAGAAGTTGGTTCCGACGAGGGGCATATG
>JFJP01037759.1_pt1 | contig 23145 bp, 27 predicted proteins | sample 431651 | NCBI WGS metagenome assembly JFJP01 (sample SAMN02602958, study PRJNA72255) | Microbial mat metagenome, whole genome shotgun sequencing project. | biome: fresh water; feature: sink hole; material: water; isolation source: purple microbial (photo- and chemosynthetic) mats found in...
AAAGGATAAAAATTATCCTATATTATACTCAGAAAACACGACATTTCTATTTTTGGAATTTTACGACATTTTAACTTTGGAATAACAAGAAGATTATCTTATCTTGTTTTCCTAGATAAATTTCCTATACTGATTGTAAGTAGTTCATTTTTACTATCATAATTTTTTCTATGTCACTTCGTGTCCATATTGTCGATATCATACCTCATGAATGTAGTGCCCGAGAGCAATCTCAGAGGATGATGGAATTAGAAAGACTGGTCTCTACCTACGGGTGACTAGTGATTATTCAGACCATACAAAAAAAAGATCGTCCAGCATATAGAACCTATATCGGACAAGGGAAACTTAACATGATCATCGAAGACATGATCGCCACCAAGTCAGATATCTTGATTTTGTGAAATATTCTCAAGCCTGCTCAGATTTATAATATCAACGAGAAGATTCGTACTCATCCAGCCGTAGTAGAAGCAAATATCAAGATAGAAGCTCGAGATAAAGTAGATCTTATTTTAAAAATATTTAACAAACATGCAGAGAGCGCAGAAGCAAAACTTCAGATTGAATTAGCTGCTATCAAACATATGTGACCTCGTATCTTTGGTATGGGTATGGAGATGAGTAAGCAGTGATGATCTGCGTCTGGAGGTGCGGGAGCGTGAAGATGACTGGGAGAGACCAATACAGAGAGGATGCGCAGACACTTGAAAGAAAAAGCATATGCTATCGAACTCAAACTCAAAGAATATGTACAGATGAGAGCACTCCATAGAGCCAGGAGAAAAAGAATGAACTTGCCTGTCTTCGGTATTGTAGGATATACAAATGCTGGTAAATCATCTCTCATGAGAGCTATGTGTAAAAAAGAAGCGTATGTGGCTGATAAACTTTTTGCTACTTTGGGTACTGAGGTAGGGAAAATCTATATAGAACCGATCCAAAAAGACGAGAACGGAGATTTTCAATATCATAGATGACAAGAAGCGTTGTTGATAGATACGATAGGGTTTATACGTGATTTGCCTCCTCAGCTGATTAAGGCTTTTGCTTCTACTCTGGAAGATAGTATCCAATCGGATATACTACTTCATGTGATTGATGCCAATGATCCTGATCGAGAAAATAAGATTCAAATAGTGTTGGATATCCTCCATCACATCAAAGCAACCCAAAAAATGATCTACGTATTTAATAAATGTGATCAATTAGATGACCAAAGAAAACAAGATCTCTCTGACCAGTATTATGGTGAACACTGTGTATTCGTATCAGCATTGACAGGTGAAGGTCTGACAGAGTTACAAGATATGATGATGAAGATTTTATAATAATCTCTTTACATATCACAAAGAAATTAAGAAAAAACACCACCGTGATGGTGATGTAATTGCAAATATTTTACAATCTTACTGACAAGACACACACATCACCTTTTCAAAAGGATCAAGTGGACAGTTACCATTGTATAATTCTCCAGCCTCAAGTTTCGTTACATGATCAACTCACTTTTCTGATATAAGTTTTTCACGGATTTGTTCTCTGGTCAATCCTCCATGAAGAAGATCTCAAGAAACTGACATGTCTACTTCTATCATCTTATCTTCACTTACCGTAGCAGTAGCAGCTACTACAGACGTCACCCTCGCACCAAATCCCATACGGGGAGCAGATGATTCTGTTGTAGATGCAACAATAGTTCTCGTACCAAACCCTACTCTTCCTTCTGATTTGTTGACTGTCTGAGTATATTTCTCTCATTGCAATTTCTTTTCGATGAAACAATAGTAGGTTCCCTTAATTTGTTTTTTCCATGCATACATATAGACGTCATACATATTTGCTCTGTCCTTCTCTTCTAAGTACATATTACGAGAGATCGCTTGGTCTACATGTTTTTGGAATGCAGCAGCGACATCGATCTGTGCTTTTCGATCTGTCTCATACGCTGTTTTGTAGAGATTTTTGTCGATATGTCCGTCAAGTTCTGGGATATCCATCACACTTCCGTTATGTCAGATAATTTTATTTTTGAGATGTTCTGTCCAGATACCTTTTGCTTTACATTGTTTGACAAGCATTTCGTTTACGATAGTAAATTTTCCACCCATAGTCTCACGAGAATAAAGGTTAGAAAAGTAAGGATCTACCGTACTTGAAGTACCAGCTATCAATGAAATAGATGCTGTAGGAGCAATAGCGAGTAATAAGGCATTACGACGAGCTGGATACGTATACACATTCGCATCATAGTCACCAAATGCTCATCTACTAGCAGCAAGTTCTTGTGATTTTGCAGTAGCTTCATCATGGACAAATTCTCCTATCTTGTCAGCAATACGTACCGCTTCTGGACTATCAAATGCTACCCCAAGTAGTACACAGACATCAGCAAATCACATGATACCCAGTCCAATAGGTCTCAAATCCATAGTGTTCTTACGAGATGCTTCAGAAGGATAGTAATTTAATTCCATAGCATTGTCGAGTGCTTGTACAGCGATATGAATCGTCTCTTTCATCTCATCCCAATCAATCAACGCAAGTCTCTCTTCTACTGTCAATCATGCAATATCACTATGTAATACCGTATCTTTATCGATATAAGCAGCAAGACACAATGATGCTAAGGTACAAACTGCTGTACTATCTTCACGATTTGGTATTGAAATTTCTGTACAGAGATTTGAACTATGGATGATACCATAACTTGGAGCTTGATTGTATCTATTGTGAGTATCTTTGAAATTTACCCAATAATTACCAGTTTTTGCAAGTTGAAATAAAATACGATCATACAACTCACGAGCTTTGACTTTGCGAGCTGCTTTGATTTCTCCTCTTTCTGCTTTGTCACAATAGTCATTATAATAACGAGTAAACTCTTCTCCTCGCGTAGTTGTCAATTCTGGACATTCATGAGGATCTAACAACCATCGATCTTGTCAGGATTCTACTCTTTCCATAAAACAATCAGGCGTCCAGATAGCAGTATTTAGGCTTGGTGTACGAAGATATGGTGAACCATTTGTTTCTTTGAGATCCAAAAATTCGTAAATATTGTAATGTCGAGGCTCCATATACATCACTTGCGAAGCTCTTCTTTTTCCTCCTTGTACCACACCATTGATGACTGTATCAAAGATTTTAATAAAAGGAATCGGTCCTGACGATTTCGCGTTGATACTATGGATATGAGAACCACTCGATCTCAGTTTCGTGATACTAGTTCCTACACCACCAGCATATTTTGCAAATTGCGCAGTCTCATTTACTTTGTCCATAATCTGATCCATACTATCTCCTACTACATTGATATAACAGCTACTAAACTGAGAAAATGGTGATCCAGAATTATACAAGGTAGGAGTAGAATGGATATACTTCATTGCTGAAAGTTTTTCATAGACACTCACGGCAAATGTCTCTTTATCTGCTTCATTTAATGACAATCCCATAGCCACTCTCATCCAGAACCATTGTGGTTTTTCTATCAGTACTTTTTCTCTATCTTTCATAAGATATCTATCTACAATCGTAGCGATTCAGAAAAAATTAAAAATATTATCATTTTCTGGTTTGAAATGTTGTTCTAGATACATAAAATCAAATTCACCCAGACGAGTATCTAATAATTGATTATCTACACAGTAGGTAATATATTCTTGAAAACTAGCAAATCTATGAGAAATCTGGCGATTTGTAATCTTGATCAATTGACGTGCAGCGATAGCATCATACAAGATATCTGTAGAGATCAACATCTCTGTAGCTTTCAAAATAATGGTATCAAGTTCTTGACTACTGACTTCATCAGGAAGTTTGAGTTCTACATTTTTCATAATACGAAACATAGCTACTCCAGCTTCTTCTCCTGTTGTTACAGAATTTACAAGATTGGTGATCGCAGCGATCAATTTATTAATTTCAAATGATTCACGAGTACCATCTGTATGGATAACAATTTTTGACATGAGAAGGATAGAAATTATTAAAGATAAAGCACATAATATTACTAATACAGTTATATTTGTTTGGTAAGTTTACTCTAAAGGTTTTAAGAAGAATATCCTATATATGGTATGTCAAACAACATAAACACCACTATATGATGTAGAAGGTGATAACGGATTGCTAGCACAACACAAGAGTATTATTATAAAAAAAAACAACACAGAAAAATAAATATGAGACTGTTTTTTCTCATATAATAATAGCAAAAAATCAAAAAACTATTGATAACATTTTTCTTTATAAGAATATATACAATTATATTATCACAAAAATCTTTGTTATATTACTTTTTTTGATATTTTTATTTTTATGATTATTCCCTTGTTTTCTAATAACAAAACCATATCGTACTCTTTATATCACTAGATATAGTAGCACAATAACATATTCATATACTATATATGGAATATATTATAATAAAGTGTCAACTAAATTTTTACTTTCTAATATGTTAATTATTATGTGATTTATTGGATCAGGTTCAGTTATGGACGCTACTCAACTTTTTGATAGCACCGTAGAAAATGCTTTTCAAAAGCTGTATGAAGATCAAAAGAAAGCAGTATGGTTTCCAGAAGAGATCAATGTACAACAAGATATGCAAGACTTTCGTGATCTGTCTGAAAAAGAACTTTTCATCTTTAAAAACCTTATAGGATATTTTGTAGGTTCAGAACTGCTTGTACAAAATGTACTCGGAGATACATTCTACTCTTATATCAAATCTCCAAGATGTAAGATGGCGTTGAGTGTACAGATGTTTATGGAAGCTATTCACAATGATTATTTTGAGATGATTCTCAATACATTTTCGCTCGACCGTGAAGAAATCTATCATATCGCAGATACCAATCCTGTTATTATGAAAAAACGTAAACTTGTAGCAAATGCCGCTGACAGTATCTCTACTACTGGACATGTAGATCCTGATACCTTAGAAGGTAAAAAAGCTATCCTCCATGCCGTACTTATCAACAATATCGTACAAGAAGGTATTTTCTTTTATTCTGCGTTTGCTGCATTCTTTTCTATGAGAGATATGGGTAAATTTTCTAATGTATGTAATGGTGTAGATCTTGTATTGATCGATGAATCTATGCATCTCAAGATGGGTATGGAGATTATCTTTACTATGATAGGTGAGACTCCAGAGATATTAGAAGACGAGGAATTTGTGCAAAAAATTCAAAAAACTATCGTTGATGCAGTCGATCTTGAACTTCAATTTTTAGAGCAACAGTATGGTAGTGGTATCACTTTCGGTATCAATTTCAAAGAGATGGCTGAATATCTCAAATATATCGCTGATCGTAGGATGGAAGAGTTAGGTTTTGGTGCTTACTTCTGAGTATCAGAAAATCCACTTAAATTCCTAGAGAAACAAGATGTGATGACTCTACAAAATTTCTTCGAGGTTACACCAAATCAATATACAAATAGTTAAAAAATATTGCAATTATTATTAAAATCACTATAAGTAGCACTTAGGTAATATAAGTGCTATTTTTTCAAAATAACTTTATAAACCTTATGAACTTTATAACCTTATAACGTAATATTATGGATTTTGATCCTTCAAAAGATTATTATAAATCATTGTGAGTAGATGAAAAAGCTAGTGCTGATGACATCAAAAAAGCTTTTCGTAAACTTGCTATGCAACATCACCCAGATAAAAAATGATGAGATAAAGTTAAATTTCAAGAAATCAATGAAGCAAATGGTGTGATCTGAGATGAAAGAAAAAGACAACAATATGACTCGTATAGAGCAGGATGATGAAGTATGGGTGGTTTTGGTTGAGGACAAGGCGGTTTCTGAGGATTTGGAGGATTCTGATGAGGACAAGGATGATTTGAAGTAGATCTGGGCGATGTGATGGATCAGTTTTTTTGATGAGGAAGATGACGCCAAGCTTCATGACCACAACCTGGTGAAGACATACAAGTCAGTCTGGATATTTCTTTTGAAGAATCATATAATGGGGTATCGAAGACAATAGAATTTTCTCGTAAGACAAGAGTTGAAGGAGCGACAGAAGAAGAATGTCCTACCTGTAAAGGGCGCGGACGTGTGACCCAACAATCACAGACGATCTTCTGAGTTATGCAGACACAAAACATCTGTCCTACCTGCCAATGATCTGGGAAATTATATACCAAAAATGGGAAAAGAATACCTGGATGATTGGAAGTCACCAAAGAAGAACTCACAATCAATATCCCTGCATCTATCAATGATGGTGTCTATATCAGACACACAGGCAAAGGAGATACTGGCTCTGCTGGGGGATCAGCTGGCGATCTCTATGTACAGATCAGGGTCAAACCAAGCACTACCTATTCTCGCAAGGGAGAAGACCTCTATATCCATGCATCGGTCACTGTATTTGATCTCGTATTGGGTCATGAGATTACGATTCCACATCCTACATGAGAGAAAACCATCAAAATACCAAAAGGTACACAAGTATCTGACAAGGTGAAAGTATGAGGTTTGTGATTTGGGACGAAATGAATTTTTAACGGACATGGAGATCTCTATGTCATACCAAAGCTCCATATTCCCAAAAAACTATCAAAAGAAGAAGAAAAGCTACGATCAGAACTTGCGAAACTCAGTAAATAACAATATTCAAATCAGCTGTTATTTCGGATACGATCCGGAATCTCTCTCCCGATCTCTTCGGGATTTTTTCAACGAAGAAAAAACCTGTCGTGATGACAGGAAAGTAATTTAATTCTAAATACCTTTAAATATATCATAACTATCACATGATCAAGGTGCACATCAATCAAATCCTTCAAAGAGATAAAACAATCCATTATTGAGATTTTTATATATCTTTGAATATACAAACTCTTTGTTTTGAGTATTACATAGAGAGTCTGTACTATCATTAGAAATTTCATATGTTTGGAGTCATTCTATATTATCCCCTGTATATGATGACAATATAATAGTACATCATGATATTGGTAATACATTTTGAACTTCTTCCAATGAACTATAAACAAGAATCTGCTCTATTCCTATATCTTCGCTATTATTAGGATTATTAGCATATATCTTGTTTCCACTCAACATATAATAATTTTCACCTAACTTATTTGTATCTCGTCTTTCTAACTGTAGTCAAAGCGTAGTAAAACTATATGTGTTCAAATATCAAGATTGCATGCAACTTTGAGTACCATCATTTTCTTCTCATAATAGACAATCGAAGTTTTTTTCATCAGAATCAATAGGAGTAACAAGATAATTTTTTGTAGTATAATCTATTTCATTATCTCTAGTAATAACAAGTGTTTCTTCACTATCAGTAACAGAATTCTTATTAGACATACAACCACTTAGTAAAATTACAAGAAAAGTAAGTATACACAAAGAAGATAATTTTTTCATCAATGTAAAGTTCAAAATAAAAACAGTTCAATATATCCTTTTTTTTTGATTTCAAGCCAATATTTGGTTTGTATCTCTTTCTCTGCTATAGAGTTGTTATCAGTAAAGACTGATATATTTCAAAAAGTCACTAGTAAATCACTTCTATAATAATCATTCTTTTTGAAATTGCAATAAATAGAGTATAATCATCGTATGGAAAAAAGAAAACATATCATACGTTGATGATTATATATGATACTACTACAATGATTGATAGGATTAGTAGGATTTTTTGTATTGTATAATAATTATAATACACTGACAAAATCAGAAAGTATACAAGAACATTATACAAATACCTTTAGTTTACAATTACATAATAGCGCTTGAAGCACTTGAAATAGCGTATCATCAGGAAATAATCAACTCTCATGAGACATCATCTATACAGGACTCGCAGGGACAATCCATATTGGCACTAAGAATATATGAGGGTCAGATTATCAAAAAAAAGTAATCTCATACAGAGATATCAATATCAATCCAATTGTTCATGATGCATTGGATATTCTTATCCGTCAGTCTCAATCACTCTCTCGAGACAAAAGAACTACAAGTTATAGTATCAGACAAGCACAACACAATAATTTTCTACAAACCATCAATGATCTTAATTTTCTTACGAAGTATACTAATAATTCTTCACTGACAGATCCAAACTATAATCCAAGAACAAAACTTGATACGATTATACAAAACAATGATGATCCATCTCTTATCACCTATTTCAATACACTAGAATCAAATTTCACCAAACTCTTTATGACAAGAGAAGAGAAAATAGGACGAAACAACGCACTCCTGACATCAGATAAATTTGCATATACATACAATCAATTACATGTAGACACAGCAAATAAATATAGAGATCATATCAATCTCGCTGCCAAGATCTTTAATCTCAATCCAAACCTCATCAAAGCATGTATCTTTGTAGAACAACTCAGAGCATTTTATACGTTCAAATGATTATTTAAAAGTGTAGCACAAACAAATACCTATCTGACTGTGATGTCGAAGCAAAGTTTTGGTATTGGTGGTATGAAATTGCAGACGGCCGAACAGCTCGAACAGCGACTTGCAAGCAATGAACCTACACTCTATCAAAAATATTTCTCTTATGAAAATCCAAACAATATCTCCCAACAGAGGCTTACAAGACTGACAGACACTAAAAATTATTATTATCAAATACTCTATAGTGCAGGATTATTATATGAATATAGTACCGAACGAAAGAAAGCATGATATAGCATCACCAATCAGCCAGGTTTGATAGCCACGATGTACAATATAGGATATTCACAACCGCATGCCAACGCAGATATCGGATGATCTTTTATGAATATCGAAGGAGAGAGATATTCATTTGGTGGATTAGCCATGTTGATCTACTACTATCTCGAGATATATGGATAATCTATAATTTTTTAAAAGAAAAAACCTGTCACTATAGACAGGCCAATAACTTTTCAATCTTCCGATTATTTGAATGAAAGAATTTTATTATTCACTAGATCTATTTTGATAGATGGTACAATGGTAATATCGTCTCACTGTCATCAAGATTTTTTAAAACCAAAATCAAGAATCATCTTCTTATTAATAGAATTTATTATAGGATAAATACCTTCATATCACTCTGTACCATATCGAATCTGTTTTTTTTCATCAAACAATTCTTTATATTTATCATATAACTTTTCTAATCATTGTGATTTATTAATTACATCTCATAAAATATTTGTTTTACCTGTCTTTAAGTTTATTAAACTGTAATTTGCACTTTCATAAACAAAATAATGAACAAATAGATAATCATTATTAAATCAAATAACATTATTAATAACACCAAATCCGTTTCTTACATTCTCTTTATTATTAGCTACTTTTTCTGTAATATTAAACGGTTTCTTTGTTTCACAATTATAAGAAAAGAATCTCTGGTTCTGTGGTCAGAAATCACTTTTACTCATGTATTGTTCATACGTCCCTGTATACAAATCAAATGAATAAAACAACATCTTCTCTTTTTTTTGAAAAGAGGTATTATTGATTTTCATTTTTGGTCGAGATATTTGAATCGGTTTTTTATATTTTCAATCTTTCATATTACATGCAGATGATTTGGATATCATATATTTCTTCATTATTTTTACTCTACAGGATTCATTAAACTTACAATCATCTAATTCACTCTGAAAATCAGCAAACGAAAATCAAACACTCAACACAGCTAAACTTCCTACTATGAAACGACGAATAAACATAAGACCAATAATTATCATATAAAAATACAACCTATCATATTCTTTCTTCTTTTTGATTGCAAGCCAATCTTTGGTTTATATCTCTTTCTCTGCTCTCAACTTATTATCACTTCATCACTATCACAATTCACAATACTATCCACAATAATACTATCACCCAAAATTTCCATAAAAAAGATCCTTTCATCGTCTTATGACGAAACATCTCCATCCCAGCAAGTGCTCACAACACTCATCACAATGCTACAAACAGTAAGAGTTGATTTTCACTCAATCTCCACAGTCATTTCTTCGCTTTATACTTATCTATACCAAAGATAATAAAGGTAGCTAAGGATATGATTCATAGATAGATTAAAAAATACATCATCTGACACGAAACAACATAAAGAATTATAATCTATATATAAATACTAGTCAGAGTGCAAATCTTTTTTGTAAAAGAAAAAACACCACGGTATAATGTGGTGTTTCTCGTCATTGCGAGCGATAGCGTGGCAATCCATTAGAAGACAGATTGCTTCGTTCCTCGCAATGACATTATTCAGTAGTATCATATTTTGACATCAATACTTCTGTCTGTACCTTATCCATCACTTGTTGGATCACACCCACGATGATAATAATACCTGACCCAGAGATAATAACTGGAATAGATCATACTTGTGTAGCAAAATCTTGTACCAATGGTATATAATGAAGCACATACGTAAAGATACCTAAGAATCATAATCCAGCACCTCACCAGAGACTCAGATGATTAATCACACCTTTAATATACTGAGCTGTTTCATTACCTGGTCTGATACCTGGTACAAATCCACCTCTCTTTTGTATGTTATCAGCAATTTTATCAGGATTGAATGTAACCAACGTATAGAAGTAAGTAAAGAATACCACTAATAAGAAGAAGGCAACGATAGCATAGACTGATGGTTGTTGGGTATAGATATTAAAATTAAGTTCAACCCAACCAGCCCAATAACGAACAAAATCAGAAGGGTAACCAAATTTTGTGACTAATTGTGCTACAATATAAGGAAAACTAATAAATGCCATAGCAAAGATGATAGGTATCATTCCTACTGGATTTAATGGAATAGGAAGTTTTGATGTCTCTTGGATCTTACCTTGTCTGGCATAGATCACTGGGATTTCTTTCAAAGATTTGAGGATGAAGATAGATAAGAGAACCAATCCTCCAAATATAATCGCAATAAACAAGAACATAGATACAAATCCTGATATTCCTGATACAGCAGCGAAACTTGAGAATAATTGAGTAGTCACTCCAGCGATAATACTTGCAAAGATAATAAGAGAAGTACCATTGGTGATACCCTTTTCTGTAATAAGATCAGCGAGAAATAAGATAATCATAGAACCTACAGCCATAATAAACGCCGCAAACAATACTGTGGTCCATGAAGATGTATCTATCAATCCACCAATCAAAGAGTTAATGAAGAATACCATACCAATAGATTGTACAAATGCTAATGGGAACGTAATATATCTCATATAAATTTGAAGTTGTTTGGATCATTGTTCACCCATCTCTTGTAATTCTTCAAAATGAGGAATCACTACCGTCAACAGTTGGATAATAATAGATGCATTGATAAATGGACCAAGACCTACAGCAACGATTGAGAAGTTATCTAATGATCATCCAAATAACATAAGAAAATTACCTAAACCATCTGCCGCTTGTTGTGTTTGAGACATCAATGAATCAATATTTACAAATGGAACTGGTATAATAACCAATAATCTATAAATAGCTAATCCTACAAGAGTGTAGATTATTTTTTTTCTCAATACAGGATTTGTAAAAAGACTTTGAAGACCAGACAATGCATTCTTAATCATGATAATACAAATTAGAGTATAAATAAAATCACACGAACCTATCGCTCTTATGCAAAGATTGCAAACGAATATTCCGTGTGATAATAGACATATAAGTGTGCCTTTGCAAGGGCAATAGATGATATAATATCAATTTAATTTATGCTATAGAACCTCCAGCATTTTCAATAATCTTTTTAGCTCCCTCAGAGACAGCCAATCCTTCTATTTTTAATACTTTTGTAAGTTCACCATTTCCAAGTATCTTGAATCCACAACCACTTTTTGCATAGCCCAAAGTATAAAGTGTTTCTACAGATACAGTATCATTTGAAGCTATACGATCATCAGTATTTAATACACCTACATTGATAGCTACTACATGATTAATCAATTTAAAGTATCTTTTAAATCCTCTTGATTTTGGTAATCTCATATGAAGAGGTGTTTGTCCTCATTCAAATCCAGGTTGTTGGCTAAATCATGTTCTAGCTTTTTGACCCTTTAATCATCTTGTAGAATAGTTTCCACGACCTGATCCATTTCCTCTACCAATTTGAATTGATTTTCTCTTATGTGATACTGGTCTTGATAATTGATGCAACATGGTAAGAAAATATAAATAAATTAAATAATATGAAAGAAATATATATTATTCTGACTGAGATTCTGTTTTGCTTGGAGTTGTTGGCTTTCCCCCTGGGGTTTTAGCTTTAGAATCAACTTTTACTTCTTCAGTAGATTGAGCTGTTTGCTTTTTTGCTGGAGTTCTTGGTGCTGGTTTTCTATCTCCTCTTGGATAAGATCCTTTTTCTACTACTTTTTCTTTTACAACAGCTACTACTTTTTGCATATTATCAACATCTACTTTGAAACTTGTAAGAGCATTAATCGTTGCAATTGCATTATTTAGTGGATTATTAGAACCAATAATTTTAGATAAGATATTTGAAAACCCTGAAAGTTCCAATACTGTTCTTACAGAAGATCCTGCTTTTAATCATGTACCAGGCCCAGCTGGACGAAGAGTCACATAACATGCTTTGTATTTATTAGTCACCATATATGGTACAGAACCACTTTTAGTAATAGATACATCACAGATATTTTTATAAGCATCATGCGTTGCTTTACCTACAGCAATAGCAACGTCATTTCCTTTACCTATACCTAATCCGATATGTCATGATCTATCTCATACAAGGACAATTGCTCTAAATCTCATCCTTCTTCAACCAGTAGTTACTTTTGTAACTTTTCTGACCTCCAAAAGAGATTCTTCAAATCATTGCAATTTTTCTTTCATTATACTAACAATATATAATAATAAAGATTATTAACTGTAAACTCTTAACTGTAAACTATATCTTCATACCTCATTCTCTTATTCCTTCACAGAGAGATTTCACTCTACCATGATAGAGAAAACCATTTCTATCAAATACACAAGAAGATATTTTCTTCTCAAGAGCATTTTTAGCAAGCATCTTTCCTACTTCTAATGCTTTCTCTGTCTTTGTTCACATAGTGATTTTTAAGTCAGAAGCCGAAGCTACAATATTACCTTTTGCATCGATAAGTTGTGCGCTAATATGTTTGAGAGATCTCACAACAACACATCTATAATCAGGATGCTGAGCCTTAAGAGTCACATTTGTTCTTCTTTTTCTCTTAAGATATGATTGCATACTCTTATTTGTTTTCATAGAGACGATAATGAATGATAAATAATGAAATAATTAGTATTATTTTTTAGCAGCTTTTCCTGCTTTCAATTTGATAACCTCACCGAGAAATCTGATACCTTTTCCTTTATATGGTTCTGGTTTTTTTAATTTTCTAATCTTAGCAGCAACTTCTCAAATCAATTGTTTGTCATGACTAGCAAGATGAATAAGCGCATTTCACTTTGGATCTTTTTCGATTTTAACTTCTATACCAGTAGGTATGGAAAACACAACAGGATGAGAAAATCAAAGCTTGAAGTTAATTAAATTACCTTGTAATGCAGCATCAAATCATACTCCTATTACTTGAAGTGATTTTGTATAACCCTCAGACACACCTTTTACCATATGAGCTAATAGAGCTCTCATAGTACCTCGATATTTCCACAGCTCCACATTATCACATAATACAGTAATTACATTACTATCAAATGTAGCTGTAATACCTTGAAAAAGTTTTTGTGAAAGAGTTCCTTTGGGCCCTTGTATAGTAACCACATCATCATTTATAGAAACAGTAACTCCTTGTGGTACTATAATTGGATTTTTTCATACTTTAGACATAAGTAGTTGATCACATAAATTAAATAATTACAAATATTTAGTTGGACTATTGATACTAGTAAATTTCAGCAATAAGTTCTCCTCATACCTTCAATTGTCTAGCAACATGAGTAGGTAATAATCATTTATTAGTTGATATAATACCAATTCCTTTACCTCATGCGACAGGTTTAATATCTTTGTAGCCAATATACCAACGTCTAGAAGGTTTTGAAAACAAGCGTACTACAGGTATATCCTGAATTGGGTTTACTACTTCATGTAAATAAATTGTAAGAAATTTTTTATTACCATCTTCTACAACAGTATATTCTCTGACAAATTTATACTTTTTTAGTAATACAACCATAGATTCTAAGAAATTAGAATGCACAACAAAATCAACAATTGTTTTTCTTGCCATATATGCATTTTTTATTCTAATTAATAGATCTTGCGTAGGTGCAACAACACTCATAATAGATAAACATAATAATTAAAGAAATGAACTGAATTCATTTATTATCGACTTGCTTTTTTAACTCACATAATAAGTCACATTCTAGCATTCTTTCTAAAACAAACTCTGCAAATACCAAATTCTCTCATAAATCAATGATCTCTTCCACAGAGACGACATCTATTATAGACTTTAGTCAAATGCTCAGGTTTTTTTCATTCTCATGATTTGTATGCCATAAAGCGATCCATGAGTCTTTGTTGTTTTACTTTTAGGGATGTTTTTGCCATAATAGAGTAATATATGTACAATTAAAAGATAATATTAAGCATGAAATACAAATCCAAATTCCTCCATAAGTTCTTTTGTATCATTTTTATGAGTAGAGCTTGTATTGATAGTGATTTGAATACCAGTAGGTAGTGATATATTATCTGGATGTAATTCTGGGAATATCTCGTATGATTTTAACCCTATAGAGTAGTTACCATCATGATCAAATGATTTCAAAGACAATCAAGCAAAATCTCTCACTCTAGGTAATACTATACTCATCAACTTAAACAAGAAATAGTATGCTTTTTTACCTCTCAATGTAACTTTCAACATCGATGGCATACCTTCTCTTAATTTAAAATTTGATACATTCTTTTTAGAAAGAACCATAGTAGCTTTTTGTCCAGTAATAGCAGCTAGATTCTTTTCAAACTCAGAAAAATCTTTTACTCATTTTCTTGTATGAAGAGAACCTACACCAATAGATACAATAACTTTATCTATCTTTGGTACTTGATTAATATTTTTGATAGCCAACTTTTTAATAAGTTTAGCTTCAAGATTCTTTTTAAATTCTATATATTGCATGATACGCAAATGCGAAATAAATATCGAAACAACTCATGTGATACACAAGAAAGATTATTTTTCTAGGATACGACCTGTTTTTGTAATCTGTCTCTTTCTTTTACCATTTTTATCTTCTACAATTTTAATCTTAGATGCTTGTTCTGTTTCTGTATCAAAATACATAACATTGGAGATATGAATAGGTTTTATTTTTTCAACATAACCCTTACCTTTTGTAGCACGTTTTACAATATTTATACCCTGTACAAGTACTGCATCTTCTAACATTTTTTCTACAACTCCAGTCATCTTCTTGTTTTTACCAGAGATGATCTTAACTGTATCTCATTTTTTAATTTTTTTCATCTGAGAGATAGGAAAATAAATAACAACTATATTAAATAACTTCTTCTGCAAGATTAGTTACATTTTTAAATTTTTCTCTTAATTCTTTTGGTAATGGTCATGAAATTCTTTTTCCTTTTGGTTTCATTTCACCCTTAGCATCAACATCAAGAATAATGACTGCATTTTCTCCAAATCTAATATAAGTACCATCAACACGTCTTGTTTCCTTTCTTGTCCTCACAACTAAAGCTTTACAAACTTGTCCTGGTTTTACAGAAGCTGCTGGTGAAGCTTTTTGAATAGCAACGTTGACAATATCTCCAATTCCAACTTGACGTTGTACAGGACCAGGTATACCAATAATTTTTGCTTCAGTAGCTCATGTATTATCAGTAACAACCACTAGTGTTTCTCTTTGTAACATAATAATAATCAATATATTTTAAAATATGAACAATTTCTCTATGATACCTTTTCAATAAAAGACCATCTCTTAAGTTTGCTAATCGGTTGAGATTGTCTGATTTTGACACGATCACCAACTATACACTCTTGTACAGATTCGATATGAGCATAACATTTTTTGTACTGCGTATATCTTTTTTTATAAATTGGATGCATTTTTATTACAGGAATAGAAACTACAATAGTTTTTTCCATTTTTGTACTAACAACTTTACCAATTAATTCCTTAATTTGTTTATTTCACAGAACTGCCATAGAGTGTTGCTATTTTATGAGATAAAACTGTATTTACTCTTGCAATACTTTTCTTTGCCAATCTAATATCTGAAGATTTCTTCAAAGATCCTGCAATGTTTTGCATTTTTAATTGGAAAAGGTTTTTTTGCAATTCTTTTCTTTTTTGAACTAGCTCTTTTGCACCTAATGCAAGAAGATCTGTAAGATATGATTTACGAGACATGACTCAACTATTTTATAGTTTAAAATATAATGATATGTTATCTAATTTCTCCTTTGGCTATAACGGTAGTTTTAACAGAAAGTTTTTTAGAAGCAGCAATAAGACATTTTTTTGCAGTTTCTTCATCTAAACCTGTTACTTCAAACATAATTCTTCCTCTCTTTACTCTCGCTACAAATTTTTCTACATCTCCTTTACCCTTTCCCATCGGCATTTCCAATCATTTCTTGGTCATAGGCACATCAGGAAACATTCTGATCCAGAGTTTACCAACCTTTCTAGTATATCTTACGATTACTTTACGAGCCGCTTCTATCTGCCTATTGGTGATAAAATCACTTTCTAAAGCCTTCAGACCATAATCTCCAAAAGAAACTTCTGCTCCTCTTATAGCCAAGCCAGATATATGTTTAATCATTTGTTTTCTGTGTTTCCATCTTTTTGGTGTAAGCAACATGAGTATAATAATAAGATATATAAACTGATTATATTAAGAGTCAATTTTATCAACTAATTCTTTCATTAGTGTTTGTTTTGATTTTTTTGCAAATATTTCTCATTTTGCGATCCATACTTTCACTCCCAATACTCCATATTTTGTATGAGCTTGTAAACTACAGTAATCGATATCAGCTCTTAATGTCTGAAGAGGAACTCTTCCTTGATTAAAAGTTTCTTTTCTAGCGATATCTACTCCTCACAATCTTCCTCCTACTTTAATTTTTACTCCAACTGCTCCTTTATCCATCACTTGACCCAATACTTGCTTAGCAATCTTTCTAAATGGCATTCTTGCTTCTAATTGAGTCGCAATATGTTCTGCCATAATTTTAGCTGACAATTCTGGGACTTTGATAGCTTTGATAGAAATTTTAAATACTTTACCAAATTTTTTAGCAATTTTATCTTCAAGATCCTGTAGCTTAGTACCATCTTTACCCATAATTACTCAAACTTTAGAAGCAAATATAATAATCTCTCCTTCTTTATTAGTTTTTCTAATTACAACTCTGCTAATACCAGATCTTGGATAAAAGGCCTCAATAAAATCTCTCAATCTTATATCTTCAACAAAGAAATCAGCATTTTGTTGTTTTCCTTTTGAATGTCGTTCAGAGAACCACGATTTAACAATACCAATTCTTAATCAAATTGGATGCGCTTTTTGTCACATACACGATTATTTAACAGATAAAACAACTCTTACAAATGATCTATGTTTCACATAACCATATATTCTCGCTCTAGAAGTAAATCTCATTCTTTTGATACTTGGTCATTTACCTACATCAACAGTAGACACAACAGCAATAACGTCAGAACCTTCTCCTATTTTTGCATTTGCATTTGCAGAAGCGATAACCTTAGCTAGGATACGACCAGCTTTTTTTGGAAGGAAATCCAAGAATACTAGTGCATCTTTCACAGATTTTCATCTTACCAGTTTTGCTACGAGCTCCATTTTGATAGGAGATACAATAGCATACGATAATGAAGCTTTATATTCACGCATGAAATCAAGAATTAATTAATAAATTTAATAGAAATAATTTTTTCTGACTAGAATGGATGTCCTTTAAATGTTCTGGTGAAAGAGAATTCTCACAGTCTATGTCACAGCATATCTTCAGTGATATACACACTCACAAATTGCTTACCATTATGAACAGCTAAAGTCAAACCAACCATGTCTGGCAAAATATGAGTAGCTCTATCTCGAATCTTGATCACCTTCTTGTCTCCAGAAGCAACCATTTCTTGAATTTTTTTTAACAATCTATCTTTTATATAGAATCATTTTTTCAGGGATCTTGCCATGAATAATTAGATAATAGAAAACTAAAGTGATATGACTATGTAATTATGATTTTTTTGTTCTTCTCTTAACAATCATAGTATTTGATCGTTTTTTCTTTGCTCTTGTCTTTTTACCAGGAGCTACAATTCTACCATTAAATGCTTTTGGATATTTCAATCCAATAGATGTTCTTCCTTCTCAACCTCCGTGGGGATGATCTACTGGATTCATTGATTTACCACGGTTAAATGGTTTCTTTCCCATCCATCTTTGTCTTCCAGCCTTACCAATAACAATATTTTTATGTTCTTCGTTACTCACAACACCAATAGTAGCGAGACATTCTTCATTAAATTTTCTCAATTCTCCAGAAGCAAGCTTCAAGAATACTATTTTTAATAAAGCATCTTTACCAGCAACTGTAGCTGAAGAACCAGCAGATTTAATGATCTTACCCTTTGTATGTGGAGTAAATTCTACATTATGCACAGGCATTCCTTCAGGAATATATTTTAATGGTCTTCTATTACCATATTCAAAGTCACCAGTAGGTTTGTCTGAATATACAATCTGTTGACCTACTGTCACACCTTTCCATGCTAATACATATCTCTTTTCTCCATCTTTGTATGTCACAAGAGAAATATAAGCCGTTCTAAATGGATCATACTCAACAGTAGATACTGTAGCAGAAATATTTAGCTTATCTCTTTGAGACCAATCCACTTGTCTAAAGAGTTTTTTATGACCACCTCATCTAAATCTAGAAGTTACTCTTCCTTGATTATTTCTTCCTGAATGACTTTTGATTCATTTAGTAAGAGGTTTATATGGTTCTGTAGCAGTCAATTCTGAGAAAGAATATCCTGTCATTGAACGTCTTGATGGTGTATATGGTTTATACGTTTTAATTGCCATGACAATACAATAACTCAATCGAATAAAATGATATGATACTTGTTAGATGAATAATAATATTTCTTAAACTATGCAATCACAATAGTATCACCCTTTTTGAGAGTAATGACAGCTTTTTTAAGAGGTTTTCTGACAGTTTTTCTATTCATTCTTCATTTGTGAGGAAGATTTGATGTAGTAACTTTCAAGACTTCTACATTATACAATGTAGATACAGCTTGTTTCACATCATTCTTACTCGCTCTAGAATCAACAACAAAGTGATATGCATTCATAAGTGAAGAATGGTTTATAGATTTCTCTGAATTAACAGGATATTTTATAACATCATAAGCAGTAAATTGAGTTAACATTTTTACTGAATTATTTTTCTTTGCTCTTTTTCTGAGAATATCTTTAAATGACATGTGTAACATAAACAAGAAGTATAAAACAGGATAATATATTAAATCTTTTTGGTATATTCTACGATTTTTTCCAATGCCTCACCTATAAATAATACTTTTCTAGCCTTAAGTATATCAAAGACACTTACATATGCAGCATCAACGATTTCTACAAAAGGAATATTTCTATATGATTTGATAGTGTCGAACGAATCATGAGTAACAACTAATATAGATCTATCTAATCCAATATTTTTAAGAACAGATAATGCACTTTTAGTTGAGATAGATGTAGTATCAAATGAATCTAACCCAAGAATACCTTCTTGAGAAGCCCTAAATGATAATGCAGATCTTAAAGACGCTTTTCTCATTTTCTTTGGCATAGTCAAAGAAAAATTTCTATCTGATCTTGGTCCCCATGCTACTCAACCTTTTTTTCTTAAAGGAGACTTCTTATCTCAAACTCTACCAGTACCATTACCCTTTTGTTTGTAAAGTTTTTTGTTAGATCCATTGATTTCTCATCTATTTTTGGTAGATGCAATAGCCACACGAGCATTTGCTTGTTGCATTCTTACAAATTGGTACATCAAATCATTATTGATGTTTTCCTCAGCGAATACAGCATTATCAAGATCAATAGCCTTAACTTTATCGCCTTTTTGATTAAATATGTCTATCTTATAACTCATAATAGTATGAAGAATATAATTAAATATGAAATGGTTACTATGTAATAGGATTATTTATAGATTGATACAAATGCATTGTAAGAACCAGGAACCGATCCTTTCAGGATAAGTAATTTTTTATTATCAAAAGAAAGTTTTTGAAGAAGTGGTATCCCTTTGATAGTGATAACTTCATCACCCATATGTCCTGCATGAGGATGTCCTTTTTGTACTCTTCTTGGTTTTCTATTACCTTTAGATCACCCAACTCTTGTAAATTTATGTCCATGAGTTGCTGGCATACCATGCATATGATGTCTCTTAATGACTCAGGCAAATCCCTTTCCTTTAGATACTCATTGTACAGCAACCTCAGAAAGGTCCTCAAATAATGAATCATCAAACACATATCACACAGGGAAAGATGTTAGTAATTCAGGAGATACATTGAATTCTTTTTGTTTGCGATAGGTATCATTTTTACCCATAACTCAAACAACAAGAGCCGTATATCCATCCTTATCTTGTGTTTTATGTCTTATAACTTTTTGAGGAACTATCTCAACAATAGTTACAGGAGTGAGTTTTTCTCAAACCATAACTCTCGTCATCTCCTTCTTCTTAACAATAAGTCATCACTGAATAAACATTATATAAGATTACAACAAATACTAAAGAAAATAAGATTACACTACTTTAACTAATATACTTTCACATCAACTAATACACCAACAGGTATAATAATATTTTGCATATACTCCATTGTTTTTGATCCCACTTCAGTGACATCAATCAATCTAGAATAAGTAATTCTTTCAAACTGCTCTCTTGAAGATTTATTTACAAAGGAATTTTTTTGTACAGTATATAGTTTTCTTCTTTTGGGCATAGGCACGGGTCAAACAATCATAGCTCAAGACTTAGAAAGAAGTGACACAACTTTACCAATAGAAGCTTCTAACATTTTTACATCATAACTTCTTAGTTTTATTCTTAATTTAGGAGTAATAGATGAAGCCATAGAAACGGTATAATCACAGAATAAATGGAGCGACAAACACTATATGATTATCGCTCACTAATATAATAATTTAGAGTTTAGTATGTTATGAAATTGAAGATATTATGATACCGCAGTAACAACTCAAGCTCCTACAGTTCTACCTCCTTCACGAACAGCAAATCTCATACCTTCACTCATAGCGATAGGATAGATAAGCTCAACGTCGATCTTAGCATTGTCTCCAGGCATAATCATTTCAGTACCTGCCTTAAGAGCCACATTACCTGTAACATCAGCAGTTCTGATAAAGAATTGCGGTCTGTATCCAGACATAAATGGAGTATGTCTTCCTCCTTCTTCTTTCTTTAATACATAGATTTCTCCTTCAAATTTTGCAGAAGTTTTTTGAGTACCTGGTTTACAAAGAACTTGTCCTCTTTCTACATCTTCTTTTTGTACACCTCTAAGAAGAAGTCCTACATTCATACCAGCATCAGCTTGTGGAAATGATTTGTGGAACATTTCTACTCCAGTAACTACAGTCTTTCTAGGTTCAGCACCAAGACCAATAATCTCTACTTCATCGTTTACTTTTACAGTACCTGTTTCAATTCTACCTGTCACTACAGTACCTCTACCTTTGATAGAAAATACATCTTCAACTGGCATAAGGAACGTCTTGTCTGTATCTCTAATAGGATCTGGAAAGAATGTATCAATAGCATCAAGAAGTTCAATAATAGGTTTAGCAGCACCATCAAAATCAGATGGATTTTCAGAAGCTTTGAGTGCAGAACCTCTAATAATAGGACAATTTCTATCAAAACCTTGAGCAGCAAGAAGATCTCTAAGTTCTTCTTCTACTAGTTCGATCATATCTGGATCGTCTACCATATCACATTTGTTCAAGAAGATCAATACAGCAGGAACATTTACTTGTTTTGCAAGAAGGATATGTTCTCTTGTCTGAGGCATAGGTCCATCAGTAGCAGCACACACAAGGATAGCACCATCCATTTGAGCAGCACCAACGATCATGTTTTTGACATAATCAGCATGTCCTGGACAGTCAATATGAGCGTAGTGTCTTGTAGCAGTTTCGTATTCTACGTGTCTAGCGTTGATAGTAATACCTCTTGCTTTTTCTTCAGGAGCGTTATCGATATCAGCATAACTCATTTTCTTACCTAAACCTCTTTCACCAGAAACCTGACAAATAGCGGCAGTAAGAGTTGTTTTACCATGATCTACGTGACCAATAGTACCTACATTTACGTGAATTTTTTCAGCCATAAGCGAAATATATAGAGAATAAAATAATAATTTTAAATAATACTTGTAATAAGAATTTCGGGAATGTGGGACTCGAACTCACGACCTCTTGGTCCCAAACCAAGCGCTCTAGCCATCTGAGCTAATTCCCGGCTAATAATTAACAATAAGCATGGTAGGTGTAGGTGGACTCGAACCACCGACCTCGTCCTTATCAGAGACGCGCTCTAACCAACTGAGCTATACACCTATATAATCGAATTATACATAGGTCATATACCTTGATATGCAGTCTAACAAATATATATATTCGGATAGCAATTGCAAGACATTTTTGTTTTTTCATACAAAAGTGGTGCCAGGAGGCGGAATTGAACCGCCGACACGATGATTTTCAGTCATCTGCTCTACCAACTGAGCTATCCTGGCTTACTGCAATATAAACCTGCAAATTTATTGTCTATAAAAGATCAATAAGATTGCGGTATTTTATATTCCTAATAAAGATTATTTTTCAATAATAATTTCATTATAAAGATTTAGAATGTAATTGCAAGAACAAATTGGAGGGATGTTATTCCAAAGTTAAAATGTCGTAAAATTCCAAAAATAGAAATGTCGTGTTTTCTGAGTATAATATAGGATAATTTTTATCCTTTACGT
>JFJP01027073.1_pt1 | contig 23143 bp, 23 predicted proteins | sample 431651 | NCBI WGS metagenome assembly JFJP01 (sample SAMN02602958, study PRJNA72255) | Microbial mat metagenome, whole genome shotgun sequencing project. | biome: fresh water; feature: sink hole; material: water; isolation source: purple microbial (photo- and chemosynthetic) mats found in...
CAAATAGTTAAAAAACTTTTATTTTATAATTTAATTAAAACTTTAAAAAAATTATTAAAACTCTTAAATTAATTTTATTTACCCCATAAAACTTTGTTTTAGATGAGTGATTATTTATATAAAGAGAGAGAAAAAATTCATTTCTAAAATCAACAGTAATTCAAACATGAGTTTTTTTTTTATGTTTTGATAATTAAATTTATAAAATTAAAAGTAAAATTTTTATTATTTAACGAAAAAATGATAACCGGACTTCAAATAAATCAAATCAATAAGAGATTAATAGGAGAAGAAACCATATATGAGAAAATTCTTAAAACCAAGCTTTGGCTATTTTTCATCCTCCATAAATTATTAGGAAATAGCATTTGTAGTATTTTCTTATATCAAATTTTGCTCATTATCGAAACCATTCAATTGGTTTATTTCTCATTACATCCAAATTTGACATTTTTTTTCAACAGTCAAGCCCTTGATGTGATCAGAACAATGCTGGAATACTTCCAAGTTTTAATTAATTTGATTATTTTTAATCTATTCAAAATTTTTAGTTTAATTCCACATTGAATTCAACAAACACCAACTTATATTTGGTAATTCTCTACATATTGACCTCTGTGCAGATATTGGTTTTTATAATATTCCTCTTTTGCACCTATCTGATGGTCAGATACAAGAAAAAAATGGATGGGACGATTCAATATATACTAAAATTGCTAAGCTTTTACACTTTATTGATGACCAATGTTTTGCCCCTTCCATTTTTTAATGTTTTCATATTTGCATTCAAATGTGATCAAAACATTATAGCATTTCAAGGCATGACCTGTTTTTCAGGACTTCATATTCTTCACATGGTTTTTTCAGCTGTGGATTTAATGATATGGCTATTTTTTACACTTTTATTCATCATGTTTTTTTCTGAGTACAACCCCATATCTGATATTCCTTTTGCCGGGCCTCTTTCAAAAATTGCTTTATATAGGTTTATGGTGAAAGTTATCCTTATTTTTTACTTTTATTTAGATGCCGAAGTAAAAAAAAAAAATTATAATGGAAAGGATAAATAAAAAATATTTTTAAATATAGGGTGGATTTTCAAAAGTATTCATAGTCATAGTATTGATTTTATATATTATGTTGCTGATGATGAGATATTTAAATATCCCTCTTTACAACAAAAGAGTTTATTTTGTTGCAATAGCTTGTGATGTAGGGTTGACTTGGGTCACTTTTTGCGCTGTGATTCAAGCAGTTTAATTAAATTATATTCAGATTTATTTTATAGTTCTATTATTAAGTTTTTAGTGATTGATGGAAATGGTGGAATAGGGATCTTTTACATGTTTGTTGGGTTACCGTTTACTTCAATTGCATTTATGAAATTATTGGATTTGAGAGCATGGAGGATTATGAGGACTAATTACAAGAATTTTAAAAGAGATGAAGAGGTTTATTAATGAAATTATAAATTTTATTTATTGGGTTTTGAAAAGCTTGAATATTACATAATTCACCTTTTGTCTTTGGTAAAAAACATTGGTAAGCTTTTTTGAATTTATTGAATTAAAATATAAAAAAAATATTAGAGGAACCAGAATGTTTAATTGAATTGGAAGGGATTTTCAAACAACATTTGAAATTTTGTAACAAGCCAGAAGTTTGCATTTGCATTAAAATAATTTCCATGGTTTCTGATTTGAAAAGTATCTAAAATATTTAAGATTTTCTTTAATTTAATTAAAAAAATTAAAATTTTTGTCATAAAGAAGAAAAAAATGAATATGAGATTATAAATACTGAGGATTGGTATTTATTCGTAAAAACTATCATACAAGAAAGCTTGGAAAAATTTAAAAAAAGCACTAAGCTTCATATCCTTTACGCTTATATTCAGCACGAAAAACTTAAAAATAAATTCAAAGCCTTAAATGAATTAATGATAAGTGAAGAATGTAGGACCAATATTTCTGAAGAATTTGCTCTTTATCGTTTCAAGTAAGAATTGAATAAATTTAATTAATTTCTATAGGATTTTAGAAACATAATTGAAGAAGAAATGCTGGATAATGATATAAAAAATAAAGAAAAAGCCAATCAAGTGGATGCAGTTTCTGTGATTAATTTCCAAAACAAATTCGTTTTATTTCTGACATTTATTGAAAACGCTGTGAATTATCACTTAGAATTTTGGGGAGAATTAATGGAAGAAAGCCCTGATATCCAGAAACTCCATGGTTTAGGAACTGCCATCACAAGTTCTTTGGAATTTACTGCAAATCTTTACACAAAACTATATGAAATCAACCCGACACATATAAGGTTATTGGAAACCTATTCATGTTTTCTCAGAGATATTGTTAACGATGAAATTGAAACACCCAAAATTTTAGAAAAGTCTATAATATTTTAATAAATTATTAATTTTTTTTACTTAGATTGGCCTTTATCACGAAAAGCTCGCTTGCAAGACAGAGATATATTAACGGAGAAGAACAAAAATACTCTGAAAATAGCAATACTTGCATAATCACAGCTTCTGGAAATATAAAAACTTGTGGAATTATCACTAATTGCAATGGAGAAATCACCCACATTTTGGGGTATAATAAAAGTGAGTTAATAGGACAAAATGTCAATAAATTGATGTCAAAAGTTTATGCAGATTTCCATGATAAATTTATTAGTAATTATTTTGAAACATCCCAAGATAAGATAATTGGAATGGATAGAATAGTTTACGCCCAGAATAAACAAGGTTATCTTGTGCCTTGTACTTTATTGATCAAAGTTCTTCCAAATCTTGATGAAGGAATCCAATTTGTTTCATTTTTGAAAGATTTGAGAGTTGCAAATAAAAGTCTTAAAACCCAAAATCAATTAATCAATAAATCAAAGGATATTAACTGTAGTGATGAAGATGATGATAGAGTAATAAAATATTTTTATTTTAAATTTTTAATCAACAACAAAAAATAGGCTCATTATCTGCTCTTTAATGGAAATAATGGAATAATTTATGGAATATCTGCAAGCTGTTACAAAGGTTTTGGAATTCCTTCATCTTTAATTTACGGTAATTCTCAATATACCAATGAATTTACAATGGATACAATAATTCCCGACTTGATGAATGAAGAAAATTTGAACACGTTAAGGAAACAAAATGGTCTTTTATTAACATTGGATACTACGTTGTTACAGCAGAATTTTCTAATTGCACAAGGAGAAAGTGATAGAGAAAGTGACGCAACTCAAAGAGAAGATGGAGATGAATTTCTGTATAAAATAAAAATATAAACGATTATATTTATTTTAATTTTTGGTTAGTTCTTGGCAAAACAGGTTTAGAAAAACAAAGGTGAAAGCGTTTCTTACAGATGAGAACTCATATTATGATACCAAAGTGCATGTTCTAAAGTTTCTTGAAACTGATGATTCAGGGAACACAATTGATAAATCTGGTTCTGCAATGATGATGAAAACAGATCATTTAACTTTAAATGACCAAAACAGCCCTGATAATCTTAACAATATTGAAGAAAACAATGAAAAAAATGACAAATCTATGAATGTTAGTGAAATGGAGCCTGGTCCAACTCCAAATAATAATAAACCTCCAGGAGAAAAAGAAGATGGAGATGAAAAAAAAGCCGATGACATTGATCCAGATGGATCAGTATCAAGCTGTAACTATCAATTTATATTGAAATCTTTTTAAATATTGTAACTTGTTAGCTCTTCATTCAAGCATAAACAATGAAGATATGAAATCTTTGATTGAGTTTAAACTGCTGATTTCAAATAAAAGTATGCCGAGATCAATAAAGATTTTGAATTTAACAATATTCTCATTAATTAGTGTTTTGATAATGCTTTGCTGTAATAAATAAAATAATAATAATAATAATTATAATCCTGATTTTAGCTATTTCATTATCCCTTAAATCAACTCAAATAGGAGAGATACTTGATGGAATGAATTCTATACACATAACATATGATCGAGGAAGTAATATGGCTGACGTCAATCTACAAACTCGCAAATTATCTCTTTTATCTTTGTACAAAAATTTTATTAATTACATTAAAAAATTAGCATTCTTATCTATTGTTAGAGATTTATTAAATTTGAATGAAACAACCGCAATTACAATTGAAAGTTCCATTAAAGCTTTGGTAAAAAAACATAAAATTTTATTAAAAATGCAAATATTTTTTGTTTAGTTAAATAAAATCATTAACTATCTCAAAGAAATCCAATTCCTCATCATCATTGCTAAAAATAAGCTATCAGGGGATTCTGCTAAATTGGGAAATGAAATCTATTCTATGCAGCAATTGAATATATTAGGGAACATTGAATTTACAAATTATACATATGATAATGCTTTTTTCAAGGTTTGACCAACTATTAAAACAGTTAATTTATCTAATTTATTTTAGTATATCACATTTTCTTCTTCTGTTGCAAATTCTACCATTGAAAGCTTTATAAGCAACTCTTCCATTGATTCAACTCCTAAAGACTTTTTCTATATAACCTCAAACGGATTAAAGTCTTTACGTCAGGGAAGCAAAAGACAAGCTAATGTGTTTTTCATTTTTTATTCCGATTTAATAAATCAAATACAATTGAATCTTATGGTTTTTATGATATTGAGTCTTTTCTTCATTATTGCAGGAGTTTTTATCATTGTAAAGAATGTTGTTTTGATTCACAAAACAAACAACAAAGTGATTTCCTTATTTGGAATGATAAAAGCTGCTGACATAAGAGGTTTAACAACTAAATGTGAAGAATTTTCAGAGAAATTCTTGGAAAACAAGATCAAAAAAAAGGAAAAAGAGAGATATTTACAGGACATAAGCATGACACAACACGATAAAATGAAGCCTTTATTAGAAGAGGATCAATCTTTTTTGCATATCAATCCTAATAATATAACAGAAAACTTAGGAGAAAATAAACTGGATGCTTCAACGACTGGAATCGCAATCGATGACAAAAATATTAATAATAGAACTAACACTTCATTCAATACCTCGCTAATGAATAATTTAAAGGATGATAAAAATAAAGCCAAAACAGTTTTATCTCAATCATTTTTAGGTATTCCTCCGAAATCAGTTTTAAATTCAAATATAACAAAAAAAAAAATTGAAGAAAATGTTGATGAGTCTAAAACCAAAAAAATCACAATTAAAACCAATATAAATAAAGAACCCAAAAAGGAAGAAGAGAGCGCATTGAAAAATAAGGAAATACTCATAGTCGAGGGAAAGGATGATAAAGATATGATTTCTCAAGCTAATCGTGATGATATTCGACAAAGAAGGTTGATGAATTCTGTTGACAATAATACCAAAATGATTTTATTTCAATATGCATTATTTGTGCTTATGTTTTGGGCTTATTTCATTGCAGATTATGTGTTTGTCACAGTTTTTTTAGCTGAAGTTAAAAACTGCTATTCACATTTAGAGTTAATCGCCGAAAGACCAAGTATCATCAAATATAGAATAGTTTTCACTTATGAGGAAATTGCAGGATCTAAACCCCAGATGCAACAAAGAAATATGTTTGATCCTTCCTCTGAAATAATTAACGTTCGATCAGACTATAGAGATCAAATGTATACCAATGAAATCAATATTTTCAATAGTCTGAAAACCAGTTATCCAGCTCAATTCGATGAATATGAAAATAAATTCCAAATTTTAAATTATGGGGATCTATGTCAGAATTATTTCCAAAGTTATGATCCTGGTCGTTTTTCAGGTTTTTAGAAAAATTATTATTAAATTAGAATTGTTTTCTTCTAGATTGTAATTCAACGGCTAATGGCGTTTTAACAAAAGGTTTGCGTGCAGCGATTGTTACTCTTGAGGAAACAACTGAAAATTTATTTTCTAAATATAACTCAAGCATCAATACCTTTGAAAACAAATATCTAATGGGGAACGATGAAGATTTAACAGCAGCTTGTAAAAATTTAGCAAAAAACCTTTTAATTATTTTCATAAATTTTAGATAATCTCTTAACCTACATAAGTCCAGTTATGCTTTTCTTAAACAACGTTTTCATTTCAAATTTTTCCAATTTTACTGATGAGCAGAAATCAGTTGAAACAATTAAATTTATTGTTTTTGTTATAATGATAAGTTTTGTGTTTTTAATTGTTTGGATCCCTTATTTGAGCAAAGTAAAGAAAAAAATTTGGAGAGTTAAAGGAATGTTGAATATGATTCCCATGGATATTATTGCGAACAATGAAAACCTTAAAGCGTCTTTAATTTCTGATGATATTACCCTAGCTGTTAGATAATTTGAATCTTTTTTTAAAATTTATATAATTTTATTTTAAATCTTAATTTTTCGTTTAAAAGAAAGTTAAAAAGATTTTAATTTTATTTAAATGAAAAAGGCAACATATCGGGGTTTATATTTTTAATTAATCCTATTTCATAGGCCAACATTTGAAAGGGAATTACAGCCAGAAGACTGCTTAAATATTGTAATTTAGGAACCTCAAAATACTCATCAATAAAATTCATATTCAAAAGATGCAAACAGTCTGTAAAAACTATTGTATAAGCTCCTCTTAGTTTGATCTCACTCAAAGCCAATTCCATATCCAATTTAAACTCATCCTCAAAAATTAAAAAAAATACTAAAAAGAAATAAATAAAATTCAAATTGATTTTTAAAAAATAACTTTTTGTTGAATTGTAAATGTTAGGGTTTATTAAAGCCAAAGGTCCATGTTTCATTTCTCCTGCATAAATTGCTTCTGAATGAATTTTAGCTAATTGCATGAATTTTAAAGATGCTTCTCTAATTATTAATTTAATATTTCTATGATTTGTTTTGTTTTTGTACTTGGCAATTGAATATAAAGGTCCCTTTCCGAGAATTAACAAGCTTGTTTCAAAAACTAGGGTTTGTGCAAGTTTTTTGATTGTGGCTTTTTGGGAGCTTAAGCATTCGTTGATATAAATTGGTAATTGTCGTAATGAATCTTTGTAATCACTTTTGATCATTTTTTTTTTTTCAGGGAAGAAATGATTGGAAAACCATATATTCATTAACTCCAAAACAATGACTTCACAGATAAAAGATTTGGTCTGAACTGCCATTTCTTCTTTGCCACAATTTATGTCAATCATTACATCAAAGCAAGACATCAAACAATTAGAAACTTGGTTCACCACTCCTATAACCAATATTCCTTTTTCTTTTATTTTATTAATCTAAAAAGTATTAAAAGTTTAAGTATTTAATCAAATAAATATAAAAAAATAAAAGACTGACTGTTTGGATAAGTCCATAACTTTCTGCAAATTCTACTGCAATAATCACACCAGCATTTTCCAAAGGAAGATCAATTAACTCAAATTCTTCAAGATTCAAAGCTTGAACTGTTTCAAAAGTTTCTAAATGCTTAAAAGATTTCACTGCATATAAAACAACATGATAAGAAGTCCCTGATCCAAGCAAAATCAAGTTCTTTATATTCATAATTTGTTTTAAAAATGGGTTTAATTCATCAATTTTGCACGCATCATCATCCTCTAAAAATTATAAAGAGTTCATAATAAATAAAAATTGATTTAAATTATAAAAACCTCCATAATTATGACTCAAACGAGAACCATATCCTAAACACTTATAGGCAGAATCCGCCTGTTCATAAATTTCCTCCTCATAAAAATGAATATAAGGGCTTTTAGGAAATATGTTTCTTGGGAAACATGCTGATGTTTGATAAAATTCATCACTTTCTCTATAATTTTTTTATTTTAATTTAAAAAAAAAAATCAAGAGATTCCATCGAGAAAATTCAAAAAAAAATACTTTAATTTCAAAATAGTGTCTAAGTTCAATTCCATAGTCTCATTATTTCTTAATGGATATATCTCTGAGCATTGACTATGAATACTTTTTATCTAAGATGTAGTGATTGATAAACTTTAATTTTAAAATAATAAAAAAACTTCAGAGGCCACATAAATTGTTTCTTGGTTGAGTCCTAATAAAAAATTTTGTTTATTTTTTGAAATCACCATGCTGTTTGGATTTTCTCGATCAAAAGCAATGACCCCCCAGGACCCATCAATTTTTTGCAAAGTTTTGGTCAAAGCATCAAACAAACTCATTTGTGTTTTGGATTTCATATAAAGACAAACATATTGCATAATAATCTTAAATTTTTCATTAAAAAACAATTTTATTTAAATTTTTACATCTGTACAGCTATTTGATTCAAGATTGATATGATATTGGTAATTTAGTTCATTTTTCATTTCTTCATAGTTATTAATATGACCAATATGAGCTACAACTATTCTGTTTTCCTATTAGATAAAAAAATATTTGTTTTTTTACAAAACGTTTTTACCTCATCAGTTTGGAGCGTTGAGTTTGTTTTATAAAAATTGCTGCCACATGCTGTCCAAATTGTTTGTAATAACCCTATTTTAGACGCTTTGTGTTTGGTAGGAATAATTTTTTTCAGTTGTTCAAAGCACATTTCATCATTTTGCTCAATTTTTGAAAAGGCAAAACTGTTATTAGCGTCAATGGTTGCAAAATCTTTTTTTCGAAAGAGTAAGCAAAAAAGAAAGAAAACAAAAAAAACTAGCTGACCAACAAAATCTGATTGTGCCATCAATTCCAAACCTTTCAAACAAGATTTTTCAGCATTGTTATCATTGGATAGAACTCCTATTATTCCACATGCTCTCTATTTTAATAAAAAAAAAAAATAGAATTTTTTATAAAAAAAAAATACGTTGTGAAAATGGTTTCTATGGTAATAAGCAGAAAAAGTTCCAAGCAAAGAACCAAAAAGACATTTGAAATAAATGGAGCTTGAATTTCTCAGAAAAAAATGAACAGGCATTGAGGAGTTCTGAAAATGACCCAAAAATTTATTATAAGATTTTTATATTCTTTGCTTCTAACAAAAACCAAAAAAACAAAAAAAGTAAAAATGCATCATATTATAGCAATAGAAAATACCAAAAAATTTAAAATTAATAAGAATACAAAAATAATTTTATATTCAATTTTTGAGAGTAATATTTTAAATAATTTAAAGATGGGGGCTTCCTCTAGCATTCAAAATAAATTGAAAGGAAACGATGCAGCTTTTCTATATTCAGATTACTTGGTCGAAATCAATACAATCCTAGATATCAATCAGGGCTGGAAAATCTCCTCCAAAATTCCAAACTATCCAATAGAAGAAAAAATTAATGGTTTTATTCTTGGAATTTTGGGTTTAGATCTTAATTTAAAAGCCAATTTAGTGAATAGAATATGTGGGTATGAAGCAAAAACTAATCATTTAAATTTTAACTCTTTGGACTCTTCAAAAGGTTTAAAGGTCAGAATGACAAAGAAAAATGACAATAAGAGAGCCAAAAAGGGACAGAATGTCGATCAAAATAGGCTCGTTTGTTTATTGGGTGGAAATCAAGAAAATGCCGTTTCTTTCACAGAAAACGAGATGATTATGAAATTTCTGAATAAAAAATTTGAATTAAAAAGCTATAATGGCAATAATTTAGAAAAACTTGATCATTTGGATGCCCGTAATTATGAAGAGTTAAAACTGATGATATTTAATGATAAGATTATGACTGAACGCTTCATTGATGAATACATTTTAGAAACATGTCAAGGAATCGTAATCTTGCTAAAAGAGATGAAATTCAAAGATCAGAGGTATGTTGAAGATATTTTGCAAAGATATAAGGATAGAAAGAAAATTTGGATTATCCATCATTTGCCAAATGAAACTACTATTTTAGGCGTCAAACATTTCATTGATTTAAGATTAAAAAACCTTTTTTTGGTGAAAGAAACTTATTTGGATTTAACCAAATGGTTTAAAGTTCATGATATACAAGAACATTTTTATAACAAATCAATTTTCGTTCAACAAGATGTTAATGAGCATGCCTCTTTGATTAATGAGGATGAAAGACTCAGGGTCGTGCATTTGATTTTGGCTAAGGAGAATAGTGTTGCTGGTAAATGCTACAATGTTCCTACTTATAAAATTTTGGAAGAATACATCAAGTCAAATTTAGATAATAAATGGACCTTTAATTTAGTGAATACTTTTAAGGGATTTCTGAACGAAAAACAGAGAAATTATTTTCAAATTTGTAAGAAACCAACTGAAAAAGTAAACGAAATTGAGGTGAAAATCATTAAGAAAAATAACCTGCTTTTTTTGGTACCTGAAATCACTCAAAAAATAAAAATTAATTATTTTGAGAACATCAATTACAATATATTGGGTAGTGCTTTACCTCTTGAAACCAAAGACTTCATTACCTATCAAGTCATTGAAAAAAGCAATAAATTGGAAATTTATCTAGATATTCCTCTTTTAGAAAAAAAATCGTCTCAAATAAGACTTAATCAAGAGGAAGCAAATTTTCAATATTTAGAGGTTTCAGGTCTTAAAAACTTAAAAGAAAATGGAAAAAAAGAAAAAGACCAAGAATTATCAATTGATAATTTTAATGAAATCTTAGCAGAAAAAGGAACAGCACAATTTGGTGCCTTTGAAATGAAGATTCCTTTGGCTCCTCACAATATAAGATTTAAAAAAAAAATTGATTCCCAATATAATAATGGAATTTTATCAGTCATTCTATATAAAAGCTCAAAGAGTTTCACAAATATAGATATTTTTTATGAAAAAGAACTTGAAAAGGTTCTCGAGTCAAATTTCAACCTTGATAAGAATAGCAGTTTTAAACATATTATCTCTCATATGAATGAAGAAGATGAAAAAATCCTTGAAAAAAATCAGAATATAAGTACAAAGGTGGACGAAATCTTCAAATCAGATTTGAAGTCTTCACCAAAAGAAGAACAAATCGATGTAAAGAATTTGGAAAAAAAATTAGAAGACATTGCGTAATTTTTTTTTAATTTTTTTTTAAAATAAAACTTTAATAACAAAGGTCCAATCCCGATAATTTGTCAGAAGAAATTAATGAAGATGGGATTCAAATAAATCAAATAGATCATTACAAATATGATTCGGCTTTCAAGGCCGGTTTTGTGAATCGAGAAAGCGAATTATTAAATAACGAATAAGGAAAAAGGGTTATATTTTGTCTTTCAAGAATGAAAATTATAAATTTTAAGATTTTAAAAGGATTTTTTAAAAAGCAATCTTTCTCCTTCTTCTTGATATTCCTATAAAAAAAAAAAAAATAAAAAAAAATCTCTTAATTTTAACTTTTTTGCTGATCCACATGTCCTTAAAAGAGCTTAAATTACTTAAAATTGATCCACCCAACCAACATAAATAATTTCTTTCAGGAGGTCCATAGATTTTAATCTAAAACGCGACAAAAATATTATAGCGTTGTTTTATAAATTTTCATTGCAAACCTTTAATTCTTTTGCGACTAATTTTCTAATTTCATTCATCAATCTTTCAGGAAATCCTGACAACATCGTGGTACCTCCAGCCAAATTAATGTCAGAATATAAGGTCTTTCTTAAATCAATATCGGTTTTACTGATTGAATTCACGATTAATTCAGGAATCCCTATTTTTTTATAAGGTTTTATGAAATAATATGCACTAACCCATATATTCTAATCCGATTTTTTCAGGAGAAAACAAAATTTCAGGAGCTCTTGTTTTTTCATTGGTTAACTCTAATACAGATCCATCAGGTAAAATATAAGGATCCTTAACTTTTTTATCTTCTAAAAGCTTCTCATCTGATTGAGGCGTTGGATTGACTGTACATCTCTTTTCTTTGATTTTTCTGACCAATTCAAATTCAGAAGATGTATAAAATGAATATCCTGCTCTCCTCAACAAAAGCATCAAATATTCTGTGATATCTCTTCCACCTAAATCTATTCTACTCACAGCATGTTGCAATGAATATCCATCATAAATAGGTACACAATGGGTAACTCCATCACCAGAATCTAATAATAATCCTGTAACTTTCCCACTAGCAAATAAACTCAAAACTCCTTGCATAGCCATAAAAAATGCAGGAACTGAATAAGTTTCAAAGAAAATTTGAGCAGTTGTTAATTTATGGCTCATAGGGTTTAATGGGGGTTCAGTCACCAAAACAGGAACCTTAAAAAAAATTAAATTAACATAATGAATTAAGAAAAAAACAAATTACTTGTCTTGGATTGACATGCGACTCAGAAAACACATACTTCCAAATTAAATCCATGTCATTCCAATTCGTTATTACACCATGACTGATTGGATATTTTATCTTAAATAATCCTTTGGATTCTTCTTTCGTGTTACCAATGTAGCAATCAGTTTGAGCTGAATTTGGGAGAACTGATTTGTATTTAGGTCTTCCAATGCTAAAAATAACTTTTTTTAATAAAATGAGAAGAAAAAAAATAAATAACTATGAAGAGAACACCAATTTGGGCTTATCTTCTCCAGCATTTCCTGCCTTTATGACCCCAGATCCCTAAAAATCAAATGTGAAGATGCTTAAAAAAGGAATTCCGATTGGTACATTATCGATGACTAAAGCACTTTTTGTGAATGTTTCATCATAAGTGTCAACCATTTTTTATTGGAAATTTTTTTAAAATTGATAATTTTTTATTTATTTCAAAAGCTTTGGAGATATTTTATTGAAGCTTGAAAAAAATTTAAAGTTTTAAATTAAGTGTAAATTTTTTGTTTATAATTTCAAATTTTTGTTGATTACCACAAAAGAAATTTGAATTGTTTTTTGTTTGACTTGCATTAAAAATGGAATTTTTGGATGAAAACAGTAGCGATGGCTCACTTTATCATGATTCAAAACTATCGAATTCCCCATTAATGGAAAACTCCTCTGAGCTTTCACAAAGAAATATTAATAAATACCTTAATAATAACTTTCAAGATAGTCAAATTTTTGATTTGTCAAATTTCCCAAAGAAAAGAAATTATCAGGAATGTTTAAAAGGCTTTAATGAAGCAATTATCGATGAAGAGGAAGAGAGAAAATCGAAGAAATTTAAAGAAGTTTTATTATCAAATGTGAAATTAAATTGAGTTATTTTTTAAAATAAATTTGTGCATTTTTTGTTTTCTAAAAAAGTTTTTAATTAAACATCAAAAAAATATTTAAAACGATTTTGGATTGTGGAAGTTTTTGATCATTTTAAACTGATGAAAGTCAAAGAATCAAAATCCAAACTTTTGCACTCAAATTAACAATTTGTTTTTTTTCACTTTAATTAAAAAATTCAAAAAATTTTTTTTTCTTTTAAAAATAATTTGTTTTTGATGTCTATTATTTTATTATAGAAAAGCATCTATTTTAGGTTTTAAAAATTTTAAACTTGCTTTCTTATCATGATGTTGTAAAAATCTTCCTTTGTGATTTCTTGATTATTAGTTGCAGCCCTTTCAATTAATTCGTTCAGCTCCCTCTCTTCCATAACAACATTAAACTCTTCAGCGAGCTTAACTAATGTCTCTTTATTCAGATATTCTTCAGTATTTGACCAAAGGTAAAACAATTTATTGATTCTTTCTCTTGATTGTAATTCAGTTTCTTCATAATCCTCATTTATTTTCTCACCTAATTGGGTTGTAATCAGAAGCATAAAACGATCAAAATCCATTTCCCCTTCCTCTTCTAAATTAGAAATTAACTGAAACAGGATAGGATTTGTTTGATCATATTGAAGACCCTCTAATTCAGATTTAAAAGCTTTGAGATCAATAATACCAGAATGTTCATCTTCGAACAAAGCAAAAACTTTTCTTATTTTCTTTATTTCATGAGAGTTAAAATTTGTTATTGGAGGAGGTTGAGAAGCTTTGGGCTTTTTTAGCATTTGTAAAATTATTTATCGGAGAAGAAAAAAATTAAATGCTAATGAAATAAAAAAAAATTAAAAATTAAAAAATGATTTTTATAAAAATTTAGTTTCTTCGAATAATAAATTAAAAAAAAATATTATTTGATCAAATTCATTGCAAATTGAAGAGGGAAAAAAATGACATTATCTTTATAACCTTTGTTAAATTTTTTTTCTAAAATTAAATATTTTTTTTTTAATTTATTTATTATTTTTTTTGTATTTGATCATTACTTTTATGTTTGTTTGATTTTTTAAAATTTAAAACTTTTTATGCATTTAGGAAAGCCCACAATTTCTTCTGATTTCAAAGCCGAGCTAAAAACATATTACAATAATCCTTTACGAAAACAGAAATATGATTTGCCTGATTTATTTGCAAAGCAAAGAATGAGTTCTAACAAATGGAAATCTAAATTATTGAGTTACATCCTTCGTTTTCAGACAAACTCTTGGAAAATTTCTCAACAAGGGAATCAATATATTTCTCGCTCATTAACTCCGCCTATTCATTCGAAAAAAAATTTAAAGATAAAGGCACAAATTAAATTTTCAGAAACTGAGCATTCTTTGAAATTAATTCAAGATCAATTAAAATCGAAAAGCCTTTTACTGAAAAAAGACAAGGAAGTTGAGGAAAAAAACACGCATATACCATTTATGCATAAGCAAAGAAAATATAAAGTTTATGATCCGATAAAAATATGTGAAACTTCAAGAATAATGAGAACTTCAATTTCGAACAAAGAGAGAACCAAATCAACAGAAAAATCGTTGAATATAATAAGAGCTTGCCAAAATTTTCTAATTGAAAATAAAGAAGAAAAAGACCAGATTTGCAGTTTTATAGAAAAAGTTCAAGAAGAAAAAAAAAAAAATTTATTGAAACAAAAAAAATATGATGAAAGCTTGTATAAAGAATTTGTGGATATTAATTCTGAGGCTGTGAAAAAAGAAGAAAACGAAAATATGTTTCAAAGGCAGCAGAGTGATGAAAAACTCGTGAATTGGATGAAGGGAGAGGAAAGAATGAACAAATTAGAATTTATGAAATATGATGTTGAGGTGAATGGGATTAAAACGTATAAGCGTAAACATAATTTAAAAAAAGTAGCAATTGAAATAAGAAAATTAAATTAAATTTTTTTTTTCATTTGCTTTCCTTGAGAAAATTAATTTAAATGATAGAGAAAAATATTTCATTTGAAAGAAAAATATTATAATCATTCAGTAAATTTAGTTGCATCAAGAAAATGTTCATAATCAAAGGAAGTTTATAAATTTTTTTTCTTCATCAAAAGTTTTTGCAAAATTATTTTGGAAAAAATTATTTTTTATTTTTTTTGTTCCAGTGCACTTTATTTGGTCCTAGTGCATTTTCCTTATCAAGTTTTTGCAAAATTATTTTGCAAAAAAATTTTTGTTTTCTATAAGCTTATTTTTTTTCTATATGCTTTATTTTTTGGAAAAACTGAACTTGTGATAAAAAAATAAACAAATTAAAGAAAGAGTGAGTGAATGATCAAAGTTCTTTAATGTTTTTATGAAAACTGCAATCTTTCATAAATTATAAGGGTTTTGCATATTTTTAATTTAACAAAAATTTGAAACCAATATTTATTTTTTTTAATTTTTTTTTTTAAAAAAATCTATTTTTTTTTAATTTCAAATTTGTTTTTTAAAACTTTTCAACCTCAAGCAAAATGCAAAAAAAAGAGGAAGACAACCTCGAAGAATTAGACGCTAAATCTTCTCAAATGATCATCACCAAATTCCTTCGTAAAGGTTTCGAAGGATTAGCCTTGGAAGATTTAGCTGTGGGTTTGATCGTTCCGAACTTTTGTGAGGATTTTCAAAAGCAAACAGGTGTAAATTGGACTACAAAATATGAAGTAAAAGCTCTGGAGCGTTTAAGCCGTTCTAATTTTGATCTTCATTGGATGGCTCGCAAAACAAAAAACATATATGATTTTCTTTTTGTAAATTGTCTGAAGGGGGATGTTGAAAAGGTTCGTGATTTTATTCGTAAATCTTCAGATGAAAATCTCTTATATGCAGTTGATGAAAGAAAACGTTCCCCTTTGCATTTAGCTGCAAAAGAAGGTCACACAGCCTTAGTTGAATTTCTTCTCCTGAAAGGTTTCAATGTTGCTGCTAGAGACAGAATCTTAAAAACACCTTTGCATTATGCTGCGCAATTAGGACATGATGTAGTCGCAAGCACTCTCATGAAAAATGGTAGTCCTTTAGAAGCGAAGGATAATTGTGGTCGCACTCCTTTTTTATATGCTTGTTTGGGGTCAAGTGCTCAAATGATCACATTATTTTTAGCAACACGGCCTGAATCGATAAAGGATGTGGATAATATTGGTCGTAAAGCTTTACATTATGCTGTTTTCAACAATTCTATGAAGCAAATTGATATAATCAGAATGCTTTTAGAGCATAAAACTGAAATAAACGGAATTGATGATGAAGGATTCACTTGCTTGCATCTGGCTTCAGAGGGAGGTCGTGTCAGATCTATCCCAATCCTTTTGAAAAATGGAGCTGAGTTAGGCATCAGAGAGAAAAGAACACACAAAACAGCTTTGGAATTAGCAGCAAATGATCGCACAAGAGAAGTTATGATAGTTTATGGAACAATCTCTTATAAACCTAATGAAGAAGAAAAAGATTGGATGAATCAGGCAGTGAAAGGCGAAAAATTGATTGTAACTAAATCAATTGAAACGAAGAAGTCAATGGTCTTTGAAAAGAAAGTCGGCAAAGAAGATGATAATAATAACGCTATGATAATTTTCTTAAGGGAACAATTTTTTGAATTAATGAAAAAAATACAAGAAACTGGAATTCAAACCTTTCAACATTTTAAAAGACCTTACTTATATACAGGAAGTTGGATGGAGGGTGTTCGTTCAATCGAAGAGCTTTTTGAAAGATTTCGAGATTTAAGGCCTGCAGAAGCAGCTCTTCGAACATTTAATATTTTATGTCCTTATGATAAGCCATTGCCTGTTTTAAAAGGTGATGAGAAAGCTATAACAGCAATGTACGGAGATCCTTGGTTTGATCAGACAGATGGTGGAAAGAAAAATATTCCTATGACTGCTGATAACGAAATCAAAGAAAGGGCCTTGCAATCTGCACTAGATAATACAAGAGAAACATTGAAAGGAAAGGATGATGAGATTAGTAGTTTAAAAGAAGAATTGGAAAGTTTGAAAGGGAATATTTCAGATTTGAAACAACAGTTAGAAACAAAAAATGTTCAATTAAAAATGAATAATAAGAATCAGCAAGAAATTGTCTCAAAAAATGAGGAAATTAATAAACTTAAAAATGACACTAATACTCTTAATAGAAAAATCAAAGAATTAGAACTTAATATGACAACAAAACAAGGGGATCATATCTCAAATATTGAAGAAATCACAAGTCTGAAAGAGAAAATTGAGGATTTGCAAGGACAATTATCTAGAGCCAAAACAATTGAAAAATCCAATCGATTTAAAGCTGGAAAAATCTTCTTAAAAGCTTTAGACGAGCTCAAAGGCCAAAAGATTGTCGCTTCAGATATTAAACAAATAAAAGCACAAGGCGGCTTAGAAAATCTTGAAGACGATGATGCAATAATTCGTTTATATCAAGCATTGAAAAAGAACCCTCCAGGTCTTTTGCAAAGATTAAAAGAAGTGGATTCAAATGGAGATGGGAAATTAACACAAGTGGAATTCACCGTTTTCTGCGAAAAATTGAAATTAACTGCATTGGATAATCATTCTTTATGTAGAGTAGCTGGCTTTTTTGATGGGAAACAAACCGTTGGAATTGATGAATTCAAAGGTATTTTAGAACAAAGACCTAAAATGAGAGAAAAATGGGAGAGATATCTCTTTAAAAGAGTAATAAGAAGTATTAAAGAGAAAAATTTAAGTGTTGAACAAATGTTTACTTTGATTGATGTGGATAATGATCAACAAGTAACCCCAAAAGAGTTAAAAATGGGATTAGAGGGATTAAAAATCGTGTTAAATCAGCATGATTTTAATAATATTTTCACTATATTCGACAAAGATAAGAACAACACTCTCAATTTAGATGAAATTAAGAACACTTTATTGTTTTATGAGAAAGAAGCTGATAATAATGAAGACCCACATGAAGAATGGAATGAACGTTTACAAGATAAGAACCTTGATGATTATGAGGATAACAAAGGAGAAAAATTAAAACTATCTGATCAGTTTATGATCGATTCAAAGGCAATTATTAATGGTGAAAACGTTGATGTAATAGATGATTTGTTCTTATTGAACGGTGATCTAAAAATTCAAATTCCTTATGGTCGTAATCTAATTTCTGAAGATAATTTAAAAGAAATCGTCATCAGGATAAAAATCAAAGGATCTATTGAACCGGATATCCATAAAAGCATGCTTTTATTCGATAAAAATAAATGGTCATTTGCCATAAAAATGCCTATACGATGCTCTTTAAAAGAAAATCTCTCGGATGTTCTCATAATCCAATTGTTTTCTAGCACAAATTTTGATGAAAAAAACTTTTTAGGAGAGGTTTATTTGAAATGGAAAATTTGTATAAATAGTCCAGACGCTTGGGTGATTAACAATGAAATTGCTCTAAAAAATATTTCATTTTCTGAGAAGGAACCAATAAAAAAAGTTACAGGGTTTTTAGGAATGCAAGTTCGTTATATCCCATCAACATCAAGTTTTTTATCAAATTTATTATATTCTTTGAATAAAAATTTTAAAAAATTATACAGAGGACTTCAAAAGCAAATTATTTGAAAATGACTCTGTGGCTCAAACGAAAAAGAATTTTATTTCATCGGCTTTGGAACAAGGGATGTTGGAAGTCACGTTGATATCTTGCGTTCTAATTGAGAAAAATACGATTGTAAAATGCGAGATAAAACTTCCAAATAAAGGTGCTGAAACCTTTGAAACCAAATATTTGGATGCAAACAAAAATCCTTGTTGGGTGAAAAAATTTATTCAAGAGTTGAATTTGCAAAGCCAAGTAACCATAATTTATTTAATTTATAAATAAAATTAATTAATAATTAATTAATACTAATTTATATATTAAATAAAGTTCAAATGTTTTTCTTTTATATAGGCGAATGTTGATTGTGTTTATGTGAAAATATTCTCTGATAAGCCCAAAGCTGTTTTAGGAGAAATATATGTGAATTGGGAGGAATGTGTTCAATATCCTTTGCAATATTTCTCCCATAAAGCTTTCTTGTTTCCTTTGAAAACCTCAGGCAATGAAAAATCAAATAAACTCTATTTAAAGATCAGATGGATTCCTAAAGCTCAATACAATAAATTAACAGGTTTTTCAGCTGATCTTGATGATAAATCTAAAAAAAAAAAAATCGCTGAAGACCCAAGGGATTATATGATGGGGGTATTGAAAATACTCATCGTTCGAGCCAAAGGTCTAGGAGTTAATTCCGATATAGACCCCTATTGCATTCTAAAGATTGAAGCTGAGAAAACTATCGAATTTGAAACAAAACCAAAAAGCAAAACACAGAATCCTGAATATCTTGAAAAATTCGTTTTCGATGTTAAATTCTTAAAGGAGGGGCCTAAGCCTCCTATAAACCTAACAATAAAGGATAAAAATATTGGAATTGATTCTTTTCTTGGTAAAGCAGCAATCAATTTATTGCCAGTTTTGAATAATCCATACAAATGGTCATTAGATGAATATTTCCCGTTAAAAAATTTAAAAGATGAGACTGTTGGAGAAATTTATATTCAAGCCTATTATGTTCCTCAAGGAGGAATAAATGATCCTAATTTAAAGCCTATAGATAAAGAAGGTAAAGCTTCTTTAGCTGATGAAGATGTTATTTCCGGTACTTTGGTGATTCGAGTGATTCATGCAAAAGATTTAAAAGCCGCTGATGGATCTACTTCAGACCCATACTGTTCAATAAATTTCCCAGATAACACAGATATTTCAACCAGTACGATAAATAGAACTGTGAATCCCATTTGGAATGAAACGATTGAAAAAAAAATCAAGTTCCCCACAGAAAAAATGGGTCCGATAAAGTTTGTATTGAAGGATAATGATGTTTTAAAGGATGATTTGTTGGGGATGGTGGATGTTGATTGGAAGATTTGTATACAAAAACATGGATTATGGGCAATAAATGATATTTTAAAAATAACAGGAACACCAGATGTGATGGGGAAATTGAGCAGTTTGGGATATTTATATGTTCAAATTAAATTCCTCGAAGAAGGAGAGAAGAATGATGATAAATTGCCGCCTTTGATTGAAAACCTTGCAGAAATAATGGCAGCTAAAGCAGGTATTTGGAAAGGCACTCTAAGAATCTTTTTGATTTCCTGCAGTAATTTATTAAAAATGGATGATGGAAAATTGTCAGATCCCAAGGTTATTTTCAAAGTGGCTGGTGGAAAACAAATAGAGACCAAAGTAATAAAAGATACTGTGAATCCAGTTTGGAAACATTTTTACAATATTCCAATTAATATGGCACGGAATGTAATGAATGAAAGAAATCTTTAATTTAATTTTTTATTTAATCAGACTTTGCAACCGATGAGAGTGGAAGTATTTGATGAGGATATGATAGGAAAAGACTTTATGGGCTATGCAAATATCATTTTAGAGGAATGTTTGAAGAATCCAGGTTTTTTTTCCAAAATATTTTAAATTTATTTTATTTATTTTCATAAAAATTAGGAAAATGGGCTATAAACAAAGTGTTTGATTTGGATGGGAATGCTGAACAAAAGAAGAAAAACATCAGAGAATATGGAAACATTTATCTTCAGATTAATTATGTAATTGAGGGAGAAAATTTAAATATTTCCGAAGCCCCATTACTGACGGATTTTGACGAAATTTCCAGAAAGAAAATGGTGGAAGATGAGAAATTAATACAAGGGATTTTAAAGATAAACGTTGTAATGGCTCGAAAATTAAGGATTGCTGATGAAAATAAAGGAGGTTTATCTGATCCTTATTGTGTGATAACTTATCCAGATGATAAGACGATTTCAACGAAAACCGTTGAAAATGAATTAAATCCAATTTGGAATTTTGAAAATCCTAAGCCGATTTTATTAAAATATAAAGAATACAAACCGATTGTTTTTAAGGTTTTGGATAAAGATACAGGTGCCAAAGATGATGATCTAGGTCAGGTTTCAATTGATTGGATGGAATGTGTCAATAATCCAGGTTTATGGATGATAAATGGGTTGTATAGTCTTGAAGGTGAGAAGAAATTTGGTCGAGATTTAGGTCAGATTTATGTCCAAATGATATTTTTAACAGAAGCAAAAGATCAAAATATTGAAGGGTGTTCTACATTGAAAGAACTCGTGGAGGAATATGGGACAGTTATCGGCAAATTTAATATAGATATTCACAGCGCTGAAGGACTTTATAACTCGGATACAGCAGGTAAAAGCGATCCATATTGTATTGCATATTTGACTTTACATCCTAATGAGAGTTTAAAAACAAAAACAGTACAAAATTCTCTGGATCCAGTTTGGAATTATAAAGGAAATTTCTTGTTTTTAGATGCAAGACGTCGACAAATCAAAGGATTGAAGCTTATGTTGAATATATTTGATGAAGATCCAATCAGTAAAGAATTATTGGGAATTGTGGAAATAAATACAATACCATTTCTGCAAATTCCGAATGAACCACAGGTAAAAGATTATCCAGTTCAAAGAAATGGCAAACCTAAAGGCAGTATTAAGTTAGGGATTGAATGGAAGCCAGATCCACGATGCGAAACTTTAGAAAAAATAGAGGAATTAGATAAATTGATTACAGGTGAATTGTTGGTTAAAGTGTTGAACGCGAAGAACTTAAAAGATGTTGGAACTTTTGGGAAAACTGATTCCTTTTGTGAGGTGTATTCTTCTTTGGATACAAAGCAGAAAAACTTGAAAAAGACAAATAAGATTTCAAGTAATTTGAATCCTGAGTGGAACCAAGACCTGACTATTCCAATTACAAAAGTGAATGAAGAGGAATGTTTGGCCTCAAGCCTTATTTGTAAAGTAAAAGATTGGAAATCAACACTTGGAGGAATTAATATACCTCTGAAAAACATTATAGAGAAAGCAGGAACTTGGCTGAATGACTATTGGGAACTTGTTGATGAAAAAGGAAAAAATGGAGTGGGCTGGATATCACTTCAAATAAAATTCATAACAAAAGATTCACCAAATAACGCAGCAGAAATCCCAAAACCTATAGATTTTCAAGATATTGAGAAGAAAATAGAAGAAATGAAGCCGAAACCAATAGTAGGAAAACTGGTGATTAATGTGATTGGGGCAAAAAATCTGAAAGCTGCAGATATTGGTGGAAAAAGTGACCCTTTTTGTACTCTTCAATTATCAGATCCTGAAATAAAAGTGATTCTTAAAACGAAAACTATTGATAAGAATTTAAATCCAATATGGGATTCAAAAGACCATTGTTTTGATATCACTTTATTGAAAGAGAAATTCGAAGCATTGAGCTTGTATATCAAAGTTTATGATTATGATGCGATAGGCGATGATCTGATTGGACAATATCAAGTAGATTTGAAAGAATTCATTTTTGATAAGCCTATTGGACAATGGTTCAATAACTTTTTACCTTTATTCAATGAGAAAAATGCTCCTGAAGGAGCTGCACAAATTTATCTACAAATGCAATGGAGACCCTCAACAGAAAAAGAATTCCCAATGATTGTTGAAAATTTATTGGCGAAAGAATTGGAAGAATTTAAACAAGCAGAAGAAAAAAAGAAGCAAGAATTAGCAAATATTCCAAAGAAAACTGGAAAACTTGTTGTTAATATAATTTCAGCGAAAAATTTAGAGGATGCAGATAATGTAGGTCTTTCAGATCCTTATTGTACTTTAGCTTTGTCAAAAGGAGAAAAGAAAAGAATTACAACAAAAACGATAGATGAAAGCTTAAATCCCACTTGGGAACTTATGGATCAATTCTTTGATTTAAGTTTGCCAGCACCAGATTTTGATGAAATAAAGCTCTTTGTGAAAGTTTTTGATTACGATACAATGATCACATCTGATTTATTGGGAAGTGCTGTAATAGATGTTCTGCCTCTAATACATCAACCAGGGTTATGGTTCAATGAATTCACGCCTTTAATGGATTCTAATGGAGAAATAGGGGCAAAGGGATTTATATATTTA
>JFJP01027074.1_pt1 | contig 23131 bp, 20 predicted proteins | sample 431651 | NCBI WGS metagenome assembly JFJP01 (sample SAMN02602958, study PRJNA72255) | Microbial mat metagenome, whole genome shotgun sequencing project. | biome: fresh water; feature: sink hole; material: water; isolation source: purple microbial (photo- and chemosynthetic) mats found in...
GCCTTTAATAATAAAAAAACTCTTTTTTTCTTGATAAAATATAAATAAAAAGTTCCTTTCAAAGTCCTTATTTTTTCCTGTTTTCTTCAAAAAAACTCGATTTTTTTTCACGAGCGCCGATTTTGAAAAAACTTCACAAATAGAAAATGAAAAAAAACATAATGAACTCAATAAAAAATTTCATGATTACAAGGCTTTTCACAAGCTAGATATGCAGAAACCCTCTACTCACAATGCGCAATTTATCAGTGAATCCCAGAAACAGAAGGAAGGGCAAGAACTGAAGGTTCTTTTTCAGAGTTTCAAAGAAAATTTAGAAGAAAATCTTCAGGATTTTGAAGAACTCAAATTTGTTGAATTATTATCGAAAATAACACAAGCTTTTGATAATTCAATTGTGTTAAAAGACTCGAAATTCGAAGGAATTATAGCAAAAGTGGCTTTAAATATCAATATGTTCAAAGAACTGAAGCATGCATGTTTTTTCATTTGTTTTTGCGCGATCAATAACCTGAATTATAATGACATTTGGGATTATTTCACGAGCTATTTATTGAATAATAAGGATAAAATGACTTTGGCGTTGAAATGCATGGTTTTGATGAATTATGCGCCTGTCAATGAGAAACGTGAGTTTTTTGCGAAGTAAAGATTGATTTTTCTTTTGTAGATTTCGCGATTTTCTTTGAGATTTTCGAACAGGAGTTCCAGGAGAAAATCAAGGCTGAAAAATATAGCTTAAGAGATGTTTTTGATATTCTTTATTTATATAGGAAGTTCAATAAAGGTTTTTTTATCTTGATTTTAATAATTTTTATTTGAATTCTTTTATTTTTTTGAATAATTTTTGAATTTTTTTTTTTTAAGGCTCAGAACAATTTTTCTCAATAATTGACCAATTTATGACAAAGGAATTAGAAGATATTTCTCTTGATAATTTGATCCTTTTGGTCGGTTATTACGCTAATTCCACCAAAGAAAAGCATGAAACCATAAAGAAATTCATGCATCTTTTTGAAAAACGTTTATTTCAATTAATGACCTTTTTCAATTCACAAGAAATTCTCCAAATTCTTTATGGCTACATTAAATTAAATACTGGCTCCAATGAATTGTTCAATAAATTAGAAACAAGAGCTTTATCGATCATAGATACATTCACAGTGCAAGAGCTTGAGAAATTGATCGCATTGACCTCAAATTCTCCAAGAAGACTTTTGATTTTCGATTCAATAGAACAACAGTTATTAAAGAACATCAAAGTGCTAAAACCCTATCATTTCCCTAATATTTTCTTCACATTTGCCTTGAATAATCTCGGTTCTGAGCTATTTTATTCAATAATGAACGATAAAATTTGCAGTTCGATTTTTCTTTACACTCCTGAACAAATTTCAAGACTTGTATGGTCTTATTCAGTGAAAATGCCATGGTCTGATGTTTTTTTTCTTAAAGCACAAGAATTTATCATTGAAAACACAGAGAAATTCACTATAAATGAAATCGCCAATATTGTTTGGTCTTTCACTGAAGCTAAAAAAGGCAATAATTTGCTATTTATTAAATTAGAAGAACAAATACAAAAGAATTCAGATAAATTAACGATAAAAGAAGTCGCGAAAATCTTTTGGGGATATGTGAATAAACTGGCGTTGAGCAAAACAACTGTGGAGAATTCCTTTAAAATCATAAAGAAAAATGCAAATGAGGCTGATGCTTGGGATTTAGCTCAAATTCTTTGGGGGTTTTCAAGATTTAAAACTGAAGAATATGATGAAATTTACAAAATCATGGAAAATAGAACCAAAAACTTATGTGAAGAAATGAATAATTATGAATTTGTTACAGCTTTGAGAGCTTATAGTGAAAAAAAACTATTGGAAAAAGATCTTTTGGAAGTGTTTTTAAACAAATTGGATCTTTGTATGCATAGTTTAAATGAAAAAGAAATTCTTGTGGTGGTCCATTGTTTGGTTAATGGAAATGTGAAGGGGGAAACGAAAAGGATTGAAGGAGCTGTTATGAAACTATGGGAGAAACTAAAGAAGATTGAGGGTGAGAATGAGGGAGGGAGAAAGAAGGAAGAAAATAAGGAACCAAAGGAGGGAAATAAATAAAAATATCATATTTATGTTTTTTTCTAAAAATTTGAATTTTTTATAAGAATTTGAATTTTTTAAAAAAACTTAATTTTTTTTCCTTAAATTGGTCTTTTTCAAATTTTCAATTCAGTTTTCATTCAAATTCAAATATTATTTAATTCCCTTTTTCTATGGACATCATAAAAATGATCAGAATAAGTACTCCAAAAAATACAAAAAAAATAAACGATGTTATAAAAGTCACTTTATCCTTATAAACCCAAGCATCCTCCCATTTCGTCATATTATTGATCAGAGTAAACTTATCAGGTATATACAACGTATAATCATAGCTGGAAATCTGAATAAATTCAATCACAGTTGCCGATTTAATAGTCATAATTCCAAATCCTTGCCACGGATCAGCCCTCAAAGAATATATCCCTTTATCATAGCTTTCCAAAGCGATTGAAAGTTCAGTGGCCCCATTAAAATACAGATTATTCCCCCCACAACTATCTATCAAATAAATCGGAGCCTTAGGGTTCACCATATATTCAAAATTGACGTCAAAGGCTATATTAGATCCATAGGCATATTCAGTTTTTTTATAAAGTGGCTTCGTTCGTTCATAAACTGGCAGATTTGAGCCTGAAATATATATATCCACAGCATGGTCCACAAACAAATTCTCAAATTTTATCACATCTGCAGCATTTCCTTCGTGTGATCCACAGAACGAATCACTTGTATTGCTACAATAAAAACTTCTATACCCATATACGATAACCCAAGGTCTAGCCATTCTTTGGGTCTTTTGATTTGCGATTTTCAAATCATTCTCAAGCCAGTTAAGCATTGAAGTCTTTAGCGTTTCATTGCTGCCACTGAAATAAAAGGCCATATTAAATTGAACAAAATGGGCATATCCCAAATTAAATGAATAAACAAAATCTTCATATTTTTCTTCTAAAGGAGAACCGATCATTTTATTATAATATTCATAATCGTTAGCGTTGTCTCTGATACCCGCAGTTGGCATAAAAGGAATATATGCAGTGAATGATTGAATATCATTAAAGAAATTGTTACCTTTTTTATATAAATTGTCATTAAGATTAAAAGCCATATCTCCTAGATAAATAATGGCATCAATGGATGTGGAATTTAATCTTTTGGCATAACTGTTCAAATATTGTCTGGTATAAGAGCTTTCATTTGATATATCCATCATACCTGTAAAAAGTATGTTTGTTTCTTTACTTGTGTCATTGAGGAGATCACGATAAGGTAAAATAAAATCAAAGGTGAAACTGGAGGTATCTGAAGAATTTGTATTTGGAAATATTGTATAATAGTACTTTTTTCCGAACATCAACGTCGATGTAAGTTTGTAAGTGTGGATATATTGAATAAGAATTGCTAAATTATCTTGAGAATTATCAGTTATATTGAATTCTGTAACAGCATGATGTGTGATGTTTGCTTCAAATGTATTATTAGAATCTCTGATTAAAATGTATGTATTTGAACAGTTTTTTGATGTGAAAAACATTATTTTAAGGGGATCTCTTGCATGGCTTGTTGAATTCAGAGCATCCGTGTAGGCATATAAATCTCCTAAAGAAATATGAACACCAGAGGGTGAACATCCTTGGGATATTCCTAGAAAAAATGATAAACTAATAATGGTTAAAATCAACATATTGAAAAATAATAAAAGTCAACTATTTTAAATTTTCAAAGTTTATAACTTTCTTTTTTTTTTAAACACAAAATGTAATTTTTTTAATTTTTTATTAAAAAAAAAAAAAAATCATTCACATAACTGCATCGACATATATTTGGAATAAACTTATGAGAATGATCCCTAAACACACAAAAAATACACTGGAAACCACGAATAAATATTCTTGTTGATCAGTCCATGGTTCCTCCCATTTTTGTAACTTATTTATCACATAAAATTGGTCAATTACCTCTTCGTTTATTGCTCCATAATGCTCATAAAACAAATGAGTGTTATTGATAACTGATAAAACTCCATATCCTTCTTTCGTTGAATTAAACAAAAAATTATCACTTTTTTTATCAGTTCCAATGCTTGTTACATTATTTCCTCCCACACCCTCCACAATATAAATAACAGTTTCGGGATTCAACATATATAAATAATTAGGATCTGGGTTTATTTGACTCAAAATAACAGAAGTTATATTCTGATAAATTGGTTTAGATCTTTGATAAATGGGATAATGTGATGAAAAATAAAGATCAACCTTATATTTGCTAAAAACCTTTTCCATTTTTAGCAGGTTATCCTTTAGATTTGTTTGAAGACATAGTGAATCTCCATCATAACTACAATAAAAACTATAATACCCATATATCAAAACCCAAGGCCTCACAATACGGTTTTCTCTGATACTTGCAACAGCCAAATCGTTTTCAAGCCAGCCTGTTAACAAGGTTTGGTTCTTTGAATCAGCAATAAAAAATAAAGCCATATTTATTTGAATTAAATGAACTTTCCCAACGTTAAAACTATAGAAATCTCCATGTTTAGAATCGGAAGCCATTGGAAACAATGATTTATAATATTCAAAATTATTGTTACTTTCTCTGATCCCAGGTGTGGTCATAAAAGGGATGAATGAAGCAAATGATTCCAATGATGATAAAAAAACATCACTTTTATTATAATCATCATCCTGTAAATTAAACGCCATATCACCTAAATAGATAAGCATATCGACTGAGTTATTTGAAGCCAATTTGTTCAGCTTGGTAAATGTGTTTTGACTGCTAGATGAATTATCCATCATACCGACAAATACAAATTTTTGTGTTGTATTTTCTTTTATATCACGATAAGGGAGTTTATAACTATAATTTTTTATTGTATTTGCTTCATTTTGATATGAAATTATTGAGTAATTTCTTATTTCGCCTATTTCAGTTTGTTCTTTGTTCATTGTGAAATTATAAATAAATTTCGTTTGGTTTGTTAAATTTTTTGATTGAAATGTGAAGTTTGTTAGATTGGGGGATCCTAGAATTGTGATGTTAGACCCTTTTATTATAGCAAAGCTTATATTTGGGCAGAGATCTTTTGTTTGAAAAATAATATTTAAGGTTTGATTTTCGGAAAGGTTGTCTGTTTGGTTTGTGTTCGCAGACTGATAATGACTTCCAAGAGAAATATGAACTCCGAACGGTTCGCAAACTAAAGCTCGAGCATAAAAGTATAGATGTAAATAGATTGTTAATAAGAAGAAAAACTTTAAAAGCATTTCATTTTTTTTTTTAATTATTGGATTTTTTTAAAAAAAATATTTAAATTTGTTAAATGAGAAAAAAATGATGTTTCAAATAAAAACTTCAGTTTTTTTTTTTTACCGGTAAATAAAATTTTTTGTAAAGGAATTTTTTTTCAAAAATTTTTATTTCTATTTAAATAAAAATTTCATTATTTTTTTTTTATTGAATTTCCATGTTCAGAAGAAAAAATCGAAGTTGAAAATATCTCTTTTCCATTCAGAACATACCCAATCCAAATCAAAGGTTCCTCCCCCCTCAAACTCAACTTTTCAATTTCTTCAAAACTAACATAAGCTGCCCCAACACTTTCATAATCTGGAATTGATTTAGGTTTTTGATTCTCATCAATGGGCTCTCCATAAAAAATAGTTCTCAATCTCACATATTTATCTGAACTATATTGAAATGTCAAAACTCCAGTTATCTTAATATCAATCCCTGCTTCTTCTTTTGTTTCTCTAATCCCAGCTTCCATTAAATCTTCTCCTAAATCAACCCCTCCTCCAGGTAACCAATACCCAGAATTGGCAAATTCTTGCACTAAAAGAAATTTGTTATCCTTTTTGCGATGTACGACAACCAAAGAAAAGGCATATAAATACATATCATTACGATGATCTTTGGGAATTTCTTTACGACCACAGGGACCATGTGCGTTACGGAAATGTACTTGTAAGTTGGGATCTGTTATGCTTTGACATAATGGACAATTTGTTTTTAAATTGCGTTCGTTTATATGATATAGAGGCAAATGAAGCCATAAGGAGTCTTCTGTTAAATTTGAAAGAAGACATATCGGGCATATTAATGTACCAAGCAAAGGGGAAAAAAAGATAGAGTTAATTTGCTTGAGAACGTTTCGCAAGGAAATCAAACAGTTTGTCACCATATTTGCGCCTTGATTAAAACATTCTTCTCGAGCTTTGGCTGAGTTTGTTGCTGTGTGACTGAAAATTATAATAAAGGTTGATTTGTTTTTCTTTCTTATTGCTTCTATTAAAGGCTTACAATGATCGGAATAATCCTCTTTTATTCCAAGGGCTGCAACTACGACAAAAAATTGAGATTTATTCAATTCATTAATAGCTTCAGATGTTTTTTCGGCGATGATTGGATGGAAATTTTCGTTAGATATCGTGTCTAATAGTTCCTTCGGCGGTTTTGCTTTCAATATTAAAAGGGGGATTTTTTGTTTTTTTGATACATTTGATGCAGATTGCATTAGTTTTTCGTTCAAACAAAATATTGTTTTTTTTAAATGTGAAGTTTTATTTTGTCAAAAAAATGAGTTATTTTTTTTTTTTTTTAATTTGTTTCAATCAATTTTTTTTTCATTTTAAATTATTTTTCTAAAATAAAAATAGATCTTTAAAAAAAAAATATATAATTCATTTATATCAACCACTCTCAATACACATCATAAAAACCACCAATATTATTCCTCCAATAACCACAAAAAATATGAATGAAATTGCAAAGATCTCCTTATCTGTATCTTCCCAAATTAATGCCCATTTTGTTTTTGTATTTATCACATAAAACATATCAGTATCAGCAGTTTTGCTTGAATTTGAAGCATAATGTGTATATTTCAGCACAGTTCCGTTATAAATTGTCAACAACCCATATCCGGGATTTTTTGATTGTATTAAGGTGAACCCAGTTTTGGGATCATATTTATTATCACTTGTATTAACATACCCCCCCACCCCTTCAACAATGTACACTGTGCTTTCAGGATTCACCATATAAAGTTGATTCACATCAGGTGAAATAAAAGATGTAAATGTTTTTTTAGTTTTCTTAAAAATCGGTGGTAAACGTTCATATATTGATGTATTCCCTGCAGAAATATACAAATCAACCATAAAAGCTTTGAACATATCTTCAAAAGCATCGAAATCATTGGATAACTCTTGAGCTAGAGTAGCATTGCTGATAATCTTTGAAAAATTATGAGTTCCGCAATAAATATCCTCAGTATTGCTACAATAAAAACTATGAAATCCATAAACAATGATCCATGGTCTTTTTCTTCTATTACTGCTTTTGTTGGCATTTATTAGATCTGTTTCAAGCCAATTTCTTAATTTAATTCTTTCAGTAGCATTGGTGTTTGAATCAAAGTATAATGCCATATTAAATTGCACAAAATGAGCTTGTCCTAAGTTAAAACCATAGAAATTATTATCAAATTCATAGTCATTTATCGCTGCAAACAAAGAATTAAAAAAACGATAATTATGATAGCTATCAACAGGTCCTGCAGTGGGCATTATTGGCCAATAAGCTGCATAAACTTGCATTCGTTTAAGAAAATTTATCCCATTTTCAAAATCATTTGTTTCTAAATTATAGGCCATATTTCCAGTGTAGAGAACTGAACTAATAATATAGCTGTTTGGAAGATTTGCCATTGATTGCAAAGTTTCAAAAGTTACATTGCCAGTACTTGATAAATCCATTTGTCCTGTGATTAAAACTATCTGAGGATCAGCATCACGATTAGGAATTCGAAGTCTGAAGGTTTTTTGCAAATCATCACTAGATCGATTGGAATGAATTGTATAATATAAATCAGTATTTAAGGATAATTTCAGATTGGTTGTGATGAGAATAGAGTGAATATAAACAGAAAATTTCGAGGAACTATTATAAAGGGACCCATTGAAGAATTCAGGAGTGCTTGCATTCACCTCAGCTTGATAATTTATGACTGCATAAGTTAAATTGCATCTCTCTTTTGTCATATAATTGATTCTTAATAAAACATTTTTATGTGTAGTATTCAAAAGAGCATTATCATTTTCACTAATGTAACGTTGAAAATAATCACCTAAGGAAAGATGAACCCCAAAAGGGTCACAATTCTCACAATGTATTTTCCCAAATAGTGTAAAAACTATGAAGGCAAAAAGTTTCAAATAGTTATGGAAATAAAACATGAGAAAGAAATTTTAAATTTGAATAAATTAAACTATTTTATGTTCTTTAAATAGAAAATTAACAAATTTATTTATCTGTGCAATTTATTTTGAGTTTGTTTTGTAGAGTATTTTTAAAAGAAGTAGCATTTATTTATTTTTGAGGTTTATGAAAACATTTTTAATGTTTTAATAGTTTTTTTCAAAAATTAATTTCAACAAAAATATAAAAAAAAATCTTTCAAATTTTTTGAGAATAAAGAAAATGAAAATTTTAGACAAAGAAAAGAAAGAAGTGATATTTCATAAAGAGTGCCTCTTTTTTTTAATTAAAAACCAATCAATTTTTTTATCTTTCTAAAGACCGACTCGCTGCTTCTGCCCATATTGCAATAATAACATAATAACAATTGTTGAATACAAAAATGGTTTCTTATCATACTTAATGTGTATTCTAACTTTATTGACTATTGGCTTTTTGCCCTCAATTCTCGTTCTTCCTCTGCTCTTAATTTTTACGAAAACTCTGGTTCACAAGTTTGCAAAAAATTGAATTTATTTTTTTTTTAGAATTTTTTTTAAAAAAGATGTGCAGTTTGTTTTAATGATTTGGGAACAGATGGAAGAGTTTTCACCTTGTTTAATTTCCATGAAAAAGCAATAAAAAAAAACCATTTTGCCAAATTTAATTATTTTTTTTAGATAATAACCTTCAAGTTTGGAGAAATGGGCTTTATTTTAACGAGAAAAATCATAATAGGATTGATTTTAGGTCTAATTCTTTTGCTTCTTATTTTATATAAAATAAAAAATATGCCCTATATGCACGATCATCATGAGCCATGTTAATAATCATCGGTTAAATGTTTTTAATTGATTTCATTTTTAGTTTTACCAATATATGATTCATGGGAAACCTTTAAGGCAGAATGTGGTAGAGAAAAAATACTTGTGAATAATAAAAAACTCTTTGAATGTTCAGACAAATATATTGATAAATCAGTTATTGGTTGGTCAGGTTTAAAAATTAAACATAAAGTTTTTTTTTATTAGATTGATTTTTGTTTAGGTTATCTGATTAGAGTGACTGATTATAGAGAAAGTTTCTATAAATATCTACATCATGCTGTTGTGCTTTTGATTAAAATGGTTCCTGAAGAAAGTGAAATTATCCCAGATTTGATGCTGACTTTTGACACCAGTGAAGCAGAAAAATATAAAGATCTTTTGAATGATATTAATAGAGGACAAAAAGTGGGGTTTAATGCAACAATTAAAAGCATTGGAGCTGATTTGCAACCTAAACATGTGCATGCTGTAAATTTTTGGAGAGAAGAAGGATTTATGGAGATATCACCATTGACAAATGTACAAGGAAGATACTCTGAAAAAACTAAGTTAAGGAGAAATAAAAATGATTAGTTTTTGTTTAGTTGATTTTTTTAATTAAAATAAAAATTATTAAGAAAGTTGATATTTATTAAATTTTCATAAAAAATAAGGTGAAGTTCAAACAAAATTTATTAATTGTAAAAAATTCATTTAAAATAATGCTCATTATTTAATAATTGAAGGAGTCTTGACTTCCTGGACTAAAAATAAAAAAAAACAATCAATTTATATTTTAAACCAAAATACTTTGTCGAAAGAAATAATAATTCTCCTCTCCAAAGCAGTGTTGTATTTTTGTCTTATTTTGTTATCTTTGATAATATTTGACATCATAAATTTTTTCTCTTCACATTCTCTGATTTTATTTGCTTTTTCAATTAGTCTTTCATCAACACTATCCTTATGGATATTGAAATGAATGAAATTGACAAATTTTTTCTTCAATATCTCGTAATTTGATATATCAGTTTTCGTCAGATTGAAAAATGATTTGTTTGGGCTCGAAATAATCTCCATGTAATCCTTTTTGCTAATTTTTAGTGGATTATCTCCGATTTCATAAAATTTCTCTATTGGATTTTTATTGTCCATGAAAAGCAATGCTTTGACATCATCTCTTTTATTTTTATTGGCATAATTATAGTTAATTCCTTTGATTTCATTTGTTTTATATGGGCTTTTCTGTCTTATATCAATTTTTTTATTATATTCAGAAGAACGCAATAAAATTTCAAGATTTTCCTTGTATTTTTCGTTCTCAGACATGTTTTTATGATTCATGAAACTTTGAGGGATTTGAGGCAAGTTTGTCTGAGGGAGTTGAAAGATTGAACGTTCTTCGACAGATCTTGAAAGATTTGGCAATCTTTTTGTATTTTCATTATATTTTGTATATTTGAGCTCATCCATTATTTTGTTAATATATGAATCATATTTTTTTAATGGTAACTCACGATTAATATTGGTGGTTCTTTGATTGCTTGAAATTAAAGGTGGCTTTAAAAAAAAATAATAATTATGAGAGTAAAAATGAGTGGAAATTGTACGAATGTGACTTTTTTTCTTTGATAAATCTCTTTTTCATTTTGAAACTACTAAAATAATAAGAGACATTAATCATAAAAATTGCTCACTATATTTCTTTCTTTTGGATGGTTTCCTTTGTTTTTATCTACATGCTATGCTGAAGAAATTTAAAAAAATTACAGAGGAAATTTTCGTTTTACATATATTTTTTGAAGGAGGTATTCTGCAGAAAAACTTGCCATTATTTCAGGAAAGCAAATTATAAATTATTAAAATAAGGTTTAAACTCTTATTTGAAAAATTTTAAGCATATTTTTGAAAAATTTTTTATAAAATAGATGGAAAATATTGCAATTTTTTGAAATTTTTTTAATTTTATCTATGCATCCAATAACTGTTTCAGTGTGTTTTCAATCACATCACTGAGCAAATCTATCACCAAAATATATTTATTTAAATTCTCAAACAATATGTCTGCAAAAACTGATCCTTCCTCTCCATCCATAAAATGGTTATTTTCTCTCCAATGCAGCCGATCCTAAAAAATGTCAAATTTGTTTCAAATAAAATAAAGCCAAAAAAACGATACATTCTCAAATTCTATGAACACAAAAGTCTTTTTATGCAAAAATCTTTTAATTTCTTTTTCAGGATCATAGAAAAAATTGAAGGGTTCTCGATCAATGCATTTTTTCAAATATTTATTAGACAAAGGGTTTATTTTGAGTGTAATCACAGTTTCAAAAGGCGACTTGGATTGGTAATGTGGAGCGTTATAAGGGAAATAATACACGCAAAAACCTGTTAATTTTGCTGTTGCGGTCAATTGTTTGGCGAAATCATTGATAATTGCTGATGAACAAGCCAACCAATAGATATTCTATTGAATTAATAATAATTTGATGAAAAATGGATAAAAATTAATGAATTTATTTGAGATACCATGTGATAAGAGACTTTTGGACAACAGAATTTCTGATATTCAAAGAAGAAATGGTCTTTTTCGCTCATATCCTTTTGAAAGTTGGAAGCTGCGAATTGCATATTCTCGTATAGATCAGAATAATCCAGATTTTCTTTTGTGTATCTGTCTTGAATTTTTTTTCGCTTTTATTCATTTAAATTTCAGAAAATCTTTTAATTAAAAAACCTTAGAAATAAACTCAATATTCATCTTGAAGACCTTGATTTTATGCATTCTCTCTTCGAATTTCTTGAAGAAATTCTCAAAGTTTTCACTGATTTTCTGATGAGAAAGTTTCTTTGGGATTTGAATTTGATCATTTGAAATGAGTCTCAACCTTTATTTTTCACAAAACAATGAAAAAATCAAATAAAATGCTTCAAAAGACTTTATTGTTTTTGGATCAAATTTCTTCATGTTATCCATTGAAGATATATAGCCAAAAGAATAATCATCGAAATTTTTCCAATCTGCATTACGAACATTCCTCAAAAAATATGAGTTTCTTGTAAAATGACCAACTCTCTCATCAAAAGCAAGATATTTATACATGATCTAAAACACGAAAAAACTTCATAAAAGATTGGTTTCTTCAAGTTATTACAGGCAAAAGTTCTGAAGAATCCTTTAAGCGATTATCATTAAGATCCTGACTGTTTTTCTCATTAACGATGTTGTTTTTTTTTTTTTTTCCATTAAAACAAACTTATTTTAATAAAAATAAATCAAATGAAATTTTAAATTAAAAACCTCGATTTTCAAATCATCTTTTATTATTTTATGATGAATATTGCCAAAAGACATTCTATAAGTCTTGTTATTATTCGAAATTTTCGTCCTTTCTCCATAATAATCCAAAGAATCTTCTTCAACAATTTGAAAATTCTATATAAAAATAAAATTTCCACATAAAATCAAATAAAATTCAATACATTTGCCAATCTTTGAGCCAAAACCTCTTCCACAAAGGCTGTAACAGACAATTTTCCTGAACTGGGGTTCAAAGAGTAGTTCTTTAAGCTGCATAAAGCATTTTCCTTTGGGAAAAACTGCGTGGATAATGGTGCTAGGCCAGGTAATAACAAATCCTTCCAAGTTGATTCAATTTTGCCATCTTCTTTTGTCTGCATAATCATATCAATTTTGAGTTTTTTCCTTAAATAATGAGGAAATATCGAATGGATTCTTGATTCATTTTTGAAGTTTTTCCAGCGATCTCTAATAAAAAAAAAGTTCTTTATTTTCTTATTTTTATCAATTTTTTCACAAAATCAAGAAATCTTGATTTTCTTTTAATTTTATTAAAAAGAACAAAAAATCATCATTTGCCTGAAATGCGAATGTATCTTTTTCCTATTGGAGTCTTCGCTATGGAACTGCTTCTTGGAATAATTCGTCATTTGTAAAGAAGTCTTCAAATAATCGTTTTGTGGATTCGGTTTATTTGTCAGGCTTTCACCTACATTCTCATTATTGTGTTTACTCCGATCGAAGTTCTTCACCTCAAATAGATTGAACCCCAATTGGAAAGTACTAGCCTGATTTTCTGTAAGACTTGGCTTTTTTAAGCTTGTTGTTTTCAATGAATTATCAATAGTTTCTTCTTTTTTTTCTTCAAAATTGATATTTGAACTGGTTTTTTCAACGATAATTTTTGAGAAAATGCTTAAATCCTTCAATTTGCTGGTTTTCTCAAAGATTGATTTAATTTCTTCCAAAGGGGCGATTTCATTTGATTCCTTGCGAAATTGAAAGACTTCTTTATCGTAAATTTGGAATTTTTTTGTGATTTCGTCTTCTTCCCTTTGATTCTTCTCTAAACGCATGATTTCATTCATCTTTTTGTCCAAAGGATTGTATGGAACACTGAAAAGATTCTTGAGATTCACATCCAAATTACGAAGAATCTTGCCCAAAGAACCTATTGGTTGAAAGGACTTCTCATTTAGCTTGAATTTAGCAGAAATCGAATAAAGATTATCGTTCAATTGGAAAAAATCTTCAGTTTTAATGAATTTTTCATAAAATTAAGAAAAAATGAATTTAATGATACTTTGAAAATATTCATCAGTGAGAAAACTGGCTTTGAGCCAATACGGGGAAAAGGAGTTGAAGGGGTTTTTATCCAAATTGCTTTTCGAACTTTTGAAGTCGCGGAAGCTCTGGTCATCATCTGGGTTTATAATGTAATGCTCTTTGTGATCGCATTTTACTTGAAAATAAATTCAAATTCAAATAAAAAAATCTTCAAAAAATAAAAATAAATTACATTCAGTTTCAAAAATCTTGAAGATTTCTTCATTGGTCTTCAAGACAATTGAATTTTTTTCTGGAAAAGAGTCATTAATATAGATCCCTTCATAGTTTTTATAGTAATCTCCATCCAAAACTTTCAAAGGCTCTTGATAAAGCAAATTGTGTTCCCGCCAATTGATCTCTAAACAATTATAAATGAAATGATCGTATATGTTGTTTTTCGTTTTGACAAGCCCATGAATTGAGCTTTTCGTTTTGTCGTAGACGAAGCAGGGAGTTTGGAATAAGGGCTGCTTGTTGAATGAGATTATGTTCGCAAAGATGTTATTTAGGAGCAAATTATTTTTACAAAGCTTTATCAAATCCTTTTCAACATAATATTGAGCTAGAAATTTAAAAAAAATTCAAAAGATAACAAAAAAAATCAAAGAAATTAAAAAAATAACAAAGAAAATTTAAATACCATCTCCACAAGTGATAATAATAATGCTTTTTCCAGTGAGCACAAGACTTCTTCCCATAAAACATTTCTTATAATCTTCAATTATTAGATTAATCGCTTCCAAAATGCAGGAGTTTGAAGAGCTGGCCAATTCGCATTCTGGTTCTAATTTATATTTACACCAATTATTTTCATCCTGGACCATAGTCTTCATTCTTTCATTTCTGCTGTTTTTTTTCACAAATTTCTCCATTTTCTCATTCCGAGACATTGAATTTGTCTTGCTTTTTATTTCTATATCATCTTTTTTATTTAAATGCTCATGAAATTCACTTTATAATTTTTTTATAAAGGAAAAACGAAAAAAAGTTACCAAATATTGTTTTTTTCCTCTAAAGATGTAATTTTTTCAAGTATTTTTGGAGCTTTTATTTTCCAGTTCAAAACCTTAATGAAATTCAAAAGAATTTTCAAGATTATAGATGTGTTTTTCTCCCAGCTATTCCATGATTTTTTAATCTTAATTGAACGATATACATCTTGATATATAAGTCCATTGTTATCCACTTGATAAGCAAAGGCAAAACAATGGCCTATTGTTCCATATTCCAACTTAAAATATGAGTTTTTTAAAAAAAATATAGAGATTTTAAAAAAAATACCAATTTTTTATATAAATCATTAACGTTTTGAAACTGTGGATAAAGCAATCTCCCAAACAAAACTATTGTATACTGATGAGTTGTTTGTAGATAAAGGTTTTTCTGAAAGAAAACTCTTAAGAATCTTTGTATTTTCTCATAATAAATCTCTCCCAGCATATCAACATCCAATACTTCCTTTGATACTTCAATCTTTAATTTCTTAACATTCTTTTAATTTCTATATAAAAATCTACCAAAAGCGTGATTCTTGATGAAAGACTTCTATACACAATAGTGGTATTTTTTGTGATGATCCCTGTATGTACGATTTCTTCTTCCCCTTTTCCTTTATTATTCAAAAGCAAAGCAATTGTTAATTTCAGCCCTTGACAAAATATTATCTTAGAGGTATAAACAGCAGTTTCAAGCAGAAATTGATTGATATTCTGCTGGTCTCGTCTTGAACAAAATTGATCTTTACAATCGATTTCTACAATGTTTAATTCGTAATTTTTTGGCTCTTTCATTTTCTCAATTTTAACCTTTATTTAGTGAGTATTTTTTGTTAAAATTGTGGATTTAATAAGAAAAAACGTTTAATTTGAAGCCAATATCCATTTCTATTTGGAAAAGCTCAGCGATTGATCGTAAAATACTGATTTGTTGGGGTGTTTTTATCTCAGTTTGTTCGGATTTATGCTTTTTTGGAGCCTTTTTCATTATTTTTGATGAAAATAGCTTTAAAATAAAGGACTTGTAGCACAAAACAATTATTTTTTTCATTGTTCTTATCAGATATTAAGAGATATTGACCATAATAATCAGGGTATTGATCAGAAATTATGATATCGCTCTATAAAACAATGAATTATTTTAAAGGTTTATAAATTAAACAAGAGAATCCGCGTGTGTATGTGTAACAACACACAAACCTTCTTCAGTCTTATTTTGAGTCTTTTCTGCCTTTTTATCGAAAGTGGCCCATCTTGACACCTTTGCTTTAAAAAAATTCTTTATGGTTGGAAAATTCAATGTTTATACATTTATTCATTTGAAATAGAAAAAAATTTTGCTAAAAATTTGAATTTTTAAGAAATTTTAAGCAAAATTTAAATTTTTTTTTGATTTTAAGAAAAATTTAAGTTTTTCATTAATTTTAAGTTTTATTTTACATTCTTAATTTTTTTTAGATTTTACACAAAAAATTCAGATTCATTAAAAATGTTCATTTCTGAAACCTTGAAAAATAGCTATTTGATGAAAATGCCTTTAATCGAGAGGCGGAACATCCTTTTTTCCGAATTCGACTCCTTTCCAGGCGATAAAAACAACTGCACTTTCAATGAAATCCTTCGTTTTTTAGATCAAAAAATCGTAAACCCCCCCCTTATACACCAAAATTTTATTGTTTAATCAGGAATTCAAGTCATTTTCCAAAGAGATTGCTGATAAAATTCTACCACAATTGAGCTCATTTGATTCAAAACTCTCAATAGAAGCCTTTATATCACAAATAATCAATTTAGAAGACACATTGCATTTTCAAATCCAACTTGACAATGAGCGAATTTTAGATATTCAGAAAAAAAAACTCGAGTATAAATCAAAAATTGAAGAACAAACAAATAATTTTCGTGAAGATATCTTATCGAATCCTTTGCTTTACGTCAATATTCTTGAGGCCAGCAATTTGGAATCAAATATCGACCCTTTTGTGAAAATACAGTGTGGATCTGAAAGCTATAACACACAAGTAATCAGAAACTCCAAAAACCCCATGTGGAATGAATCATATAAAATGTAAGCATTTTCCTTTGTATTTTGAAGTAAAAATTTAAATTTTGTCATTTTTGTCATTTTTGTCAATTTTTGTCATTTTTTTCAATTTTTGTCATTTTTTCGATTTTTTCGATTTTGTCTCAATTTTTCAAAGATTTAAATCTAAAAATTTAAAGCCCAATAAATCAGGAAAGAGGCGGCTTATTGGAGATTAAATTAATATTGACTGATAGAGAAAAGGAAGCTAAAGGGGATATAATAGGGTATATAGCTATAGAAATAAATGATCTTATGAATCAGAAAATGAAGCAGATTGATGAATTTGTGATAAATAAAGATGGACTTAGAACGAAATTCAAGTTACATTTTCAAATAAAATACATATATTCAAAGGTTTTTTCATTAAAAATTATGAAATTTGATTGAAAATATGATACGTTTTTCTTATGAAGGTGTTGCAATTTGAGAATGATATAGTAAATTTAAATGAAGAAGAGTCTAATTTAATGAAGACTGTACAAAAAAATGAAGTTTTATTGAACGAGTTATTGCGACCCTTTGAAAAATTTAAAGAAGCAATAAGAAACAAACGGGATAATGTAAAAGAGACTTTATTAATAAAACGATATAAAATTGATTTTTTAAGAGTTTTTATAAAATTGTGAACGAACCCATCAAAAATTATGAGCAAAGTTCTATAAATAAATACCATCAAAACATTCAAATCAATGATTCACTCAAATACAGTATTTTTCGCATTAGGGCTTGCGAAGAGCATTTTACAGACCGTTTGGACAATGTCCTCAAGAAAAGAAGAGGTTTTACTTATGAATTTATTTTATAAAATTTGATTAAAAAGTGAATGATTGGGCTAAAATTTTCTATTATTCATCAATTTTATTGGTCTTTTTAGCAGTTTTACAAAATTTTGCAAGAGTTCAATATATTGATGTATTTGATCTCAAATATTGTTAAAATTTAATAAAAATAAGATTATGATAGTTTTCTGGATGATTGCATTAGTTTATCTAGGCCTTCAACAAGTCCATATGAGATATTTCACCTTGATTATCATGGCTTCTTTTATTATAGATCTGGTTTGGCTTGTAATCTTCACAAATGTAACTAAAAAATCGTGATTATTTTAATGTATTTATTAAGGATTGGTTCTATTTTTATGATGTTCCACTGAATGATATCAAGACCTTTGTGGTGATAATAAGCTATTTCTCCTTCATTTACAAAGTAACTAAAATATTTCTTAAGAATTCTTCCGTTTGATCGTAATAAAGATCCTCTATTTCCTAATCATTTGGCGCTGCTCTGTGAAATTCATTGATTTCCATGAAGATCTTCTGCAATATTTATCCCTTAAACCGACAGAACTCTCAAAACAGAACACAAATATACCTTAAAATTTTTAATTTTATTAGAAATTAACTTCCGTTCAAAAATACTTTTGCAACATAAAATAAATAAAAAATAAAGGAGAATTAATAATTAAAAAATAGTATCCCAATCTGGAAAATCTGACTCCATATTCAATTTCATCGTCATTTCCTTCAGTCCCTTCACATCCTGATTCTCCATAACTTCAGCCAATGAAATGCTTTTCTCTGTATTCTTGAAATTCTTTGCTGTAAAATTCATGAACATTTTAAAAGGAGACTCCATTGTATTGTCCAAAACGCCTTCCCAATTCACACTCTCAAACATCCTCAAAGCCTTTAACCCATCAACACCACCCTGTCCTAGTCTAATCTCAGGGGATTTGCTCAATAATTGCTGTATGAGATTCTTTGTGTTCTTGTTCCGAATCTCTTTCGGAAACACAACTTTTTTCTTAATTATTTCCTCACAAATCAAATAAGGATCCTCAAAACCGTCTGCAAATGGTAATCTCGCATAAAAAGCCTCATATAAGAGCACGCCTAACGACCAATAATCCACTAGAAAACTGTAGCCTTTCCCCATGATCATTTCAGGGGACATGTAATTATGTGTGCCGACTATTGTATAAGATCGCTCAGAATTCGATATTAATATCTTCCCAAAACCCAGATCGCAGACCTTTATACAGCCATTTTCATCAATAATTATGTTTTCGGGCTTTAAATCACGATGTATAATACCCTTCATATGCAAATATTCCAATGTAAGTATCAAAGAAGCTGCTAAATAAATGATTTCTGATACTTCTAACACCCCCTTGTCATGATATATCTCAAAAAGCTCTTTTCCTTGAATATACTCCATAAGGAAATATACACTGATATCGTCCTTCCAGGTTGTTACAAGCGAAGTCACTAAGGGAAACGTGATTTTCTCATGTATTTTCTTCTCATTTCTGATATAATTCTCCAGTTTATTCTCAATGATCCAGCCTTTTGAAATGATCTTTAATGCATAGTATTTGAGCTCATAACTCACAAGAAAAACCAGTCCTGAAACCCCTTCTCCGATTTCTTTTATTATAAAGACCTTAGCCGAATCGATTTCCAATTTTTTTTTAGGCTCAATAACAGTAGAATTCACTCTGTTTTTACGTTCTAAATGCTTCTTAAAACTATTTATTCCACTCATTCCAGTAATTTTCTCAATTTGACTCTTTGTAATAAAACCTAAAACACTGTCTTGCGTGGTTTTCAATTCTAATGGCATTTGATAACTCTCATCCAAAAAGAGCTCCTCACCGATAATCAAGCCTGGATTGAACACATTCTTATCATCAAAACAAATAAGAGCCCCATCAATGATAAAACACAATTGAATTTCCTTTTGATCATTCTGCATCTGAACGTTGGTATTTGATGCATAGCATAAAACTGAGATTTCTTTGAAGATTTTCTCAAGAATCAATGGGAAGAGTTTCGAGAAGAAAAAGGATTTTTTCAGCATCATTCTTATATTACTGTTAATGATCAAATTATTTGAGTCTTTTCCAAGAATCTTACGAAACTTCTTCTTGTTAATACAAAGACAATTAACACAATTTGATTCGACTTTCACAGTGAAATTCCTTTTCGATTTCATGAAGAAATTATCACCAAAACTGTCTCCTTTGTTCAGATAATAGAGGAAATTGTTCTTCTGAGTCACCAAAACGCAGCCTTCCTTGATTATGAAGAAGTTTTGCACGTCGTCTTGTTCAGAAATGATCGTTTTCCACTTTACATACTCAACATCGTTCATATTATAAGACAATTCATCCTTTTGCCTTTCACTCAAAGAAGAAAAAAACGGTAAAGGTTCAAGAAACTTACGGTTTTCACTGTATTTTTCCTCATTCATTGCCAACATAATCTTCGCGAGGACTCTGCAACGAATTCCCCATAAGATACAGCTTTCTAAAGCAATGTAACTGCAAGTCATTTGATTTATTGATAAAATCATTTCGGAACCTATGATGTTATTCTTACAAATTTGGGAAAGAACCTTCCCTTTGATCAATTTAGCAACAGAACCTTTCTCAATGAAGTAAATGTACTCAGTGATCTCTCCTTCTTGAAGAATCGTATTGGCTGTTTCAACAGAAAAACAAGAGAAATTGTCTAATAAAACGTTTTTCTGAATTTCTGCCAAAGAATGAAAGAGGAAATTTGAATGCAAAGCTGAAGAAATAGCAGCTTTTAGACTCGAATTCATGGTGTTTTCGAGCTTTTTCATCAGGATTGAATGTTTTTTCTCCTCTTTCTTCATAATCACATGCAAACTCTGTTTATTTATGCAGAAATTCTTAATGGAAGCATAGGTTGTGTTGAGGATTTGATTGATTCCATGGTTTTGAGCCATATGATCATTATTCTTCAGTTCTTCATAGATAATATGTGGATTATTCATCTTAAATTCATCGATTTTCCTAAGAAGTTTAGATTTGCAGTTTTTTGGATTCGTTATATCTATTGAAAAAGTCATATTTTCCAATGAAGCGTTATCCCCTTCATTCGAAAAACACTTTTTGGAACAAGAGTCAGGCTCATGATCGATTGCATTGGGAAATTGATCTATGCTGTCGAGCTCGGACATGCTATTTGAAAGGAATTGCTCGGATTTAGCCTCGGTTATCATGGGAAAATGATTTGTTTTTTTAGGTTTTTTTAAGATTTTAATCAAAAAAAGTTAGGAATTTCAAGGTATTTCCAATAAAAAAATAAAAAACTTTCACATTTTCAATACAAATTCTCTTCTTTTTTTCAAAGTTTTCTTTAAAATTAAAAAAAAATCGATTTTTTATGAAAATCATCTTTTTTTTAAAAAATTTTCGTTTTTTTAATGGAAAACAAGAAAATCATCAATAAAAAACAAGCAATTTACTTAAAAATCCTACAACTCAATAACATTCTTTCTTTAGAAAGACGAGGATGAAGCCCAGAAGATGTTAAGAGTCTATGAAGACAGTTTCAAAGACGATAAATTGAAACTTTCAATGCCAAAAGCCTTTGTAAAAGGCGGTGTTATAGACCCGACTTTAGTAAAAATATAAATTTTTCATAGTTTTTCATTTGATTTTCAGAAAAAAATCGATGAAAAAGAAAAAGGAGACATTTATTTACCCCCTCAAGCTTTGAAAATTACAAATGAAAATGGACATTTAAAGGAAAATAATGAAGGAAAAACAGGGTTTTTAGATATCTCAAAAAGTGAAAAAGGTAAATATGAGTGAAATTTATTTGATTTTATGATGAATTTTTAATATAAAGAGGCCAAACAGAAGAATATCGACTCATATTTTCATGAAATCAAGCTAAAACGCCAACAACATGAAAAAACATCACAGGTTTATTAGTCATTAAACCCTTTAAACTGTATAATTTTAAAGAAAACGAGCTCAAATTCTTTAGAAAAAACTGAAGGAAAAAGGAAATCGAGTGAAATAATAGAAAAAGATGAAGAAAGTGAAATGCGAAGTTATAATGAACAAATTCACATGGTATTTGATAGTCTCATTAAGCAACAAACCCATGCATTTGAGGAAGCACCTTCAAAGCATTTGTTTATAAGTATTTTATATGGGAATTTTCAAGAAATATCGTGAAAAATAGCGAATATCAACCCGGAAATCAATAAAGAAAAGATAAAGAACATTTTCGAAAATTTCGGAGAAATAGAAAATATCAGAATTTCAACTGTTTCAAGAGAAAATTCAAGGGTTTTGTCATTTATTTGAATTTTTTCATTTATTCATTTATTTGAAATTTTGAAATTTCATTTGAAAAGATTCCGAAATTAGTGGGTTTTGTCTCGTTCAAATCTGCTGAAAATGCATTAAAAGCGAAGAATGAAACAAATAAAAAGAGCTTTTTCGATGTTATGCTGAATGTTAGGTTGATTTTTACCAAGGATTTTATGTGAAAATTTGAGAATTTGAAGGTGGGGAAGAGAAAAAATTTTTGAAAAAGAGAAGGTTTTTTTTACATTTAATAATGAAAGATTTTTAGAGAAAAATTAAGGAAAATGAAAAAATAAAAGAGCAGTTGAATGGTGTAGAAGGAGAGATTTGTGTGCAGATACCAGAAAATAACTATATCAAAAGGATTATTGATAAATTGGCGAAATATGTTGCTCAGGTAATAAAAATTATAATAAAAATGAGGAAAAATTGACATAAAAATAAAGGAGGGTTACATCTTTGAGAAGCAAATCATGGAAAAAGAGAAATCTAACCCGGAATTCTCCTTTCTTTTCATTGTAAACCTTTCCTTTACATAAAAACCTTCTCATTTTTTCCAAAGCGAGGCACTGAAGAATTCCTTTATTATCAATGGCGAGTCTTTTCATTTCTTCAAGGCGACACAGACAAAAACTGGAAGAGCGAGCCTTTTCAAATTTATATGAATTCTTTAATTTATCGTCCTCCAGCTCCACAAGTCGAAAAGTCTTATTTTTTCTTATATTAAATTCTGATTTTTCTTTAAATAAAGCTTCGAAGTCACAAGTTCTTCATTAAAATTTCTTTTATATCATTAAAATTTCTTCATTAAAATAAAATTTCTTCATTAAAATTCAAAAAGGTGCAGAAAAAACTAAGGATAAAGAAAAACCGAAGAAATTCTATGTGGGAAATAAGCTTTTAACTGATGAAGAAAATGAAGAATTCTCCAATATTCTTCGCAATCTGACCACTGAGCGAAACTCCATTGCAAAGGCGCTTTTATATTGTTTCGACCATGCCGAGTCTTCAGCAGAAATCGTGATAATGATTTCACAATCCTTGAAACTTCATGAAACATTACCCATAAAAAAAGTCCTTTATAATAAATAAATTTTAAATAAAGTCTTTTAATATTTTATAGATTGCAAGA
>JFJP01005364.1_pt2 | contig 23119 bp, 16 predicted proteins | sample 431651 | NCBI WGS metagenome assembly JFJP01 (sample SAMN02602958, study PRJNA72255) | Microbial mat metagenome, whole genome shotgun sequencing project. | biome: fresh water; feature: sink hole; material: water; isolation source: purple microbial (photo- and chemosynthetic) mats found in...
TCGGTGTGTGCTGCACTCATGAAACCGGCTTCGTAGAGGGCTGGTGCAAAGTACACGCCGCGATCGAGCATGCCGTGGAACAGGACATTGAAACGCTTGTTGTCGGTGGTCATGACCTTGGCGTAGTTTTGCGGCAAAGCATCGAACAGGAAGAAGCCGAACATGCCGCCTTCACTGTCCACGCTGAAAGGCACACCAGCCAGGTCGGCGGCGGCCTTCATGCCGGACATCAGTTTTTGGGTCTTTGCTGACAACGCTTCGTAGAAGCCAGGCTTGCGAATTTCACGCAGGGTGGCCAGTCCGCAGGCCGTCGCAATCGGGTTGCCCGACAAGGTACCGGCCTGGTAGACCGGACCGAGTGGCGCCATCAATTCCATGACAGCGCGCTTGGCGCCAAAGGCCGCCAGCGGCATGCCGCCGCCGATGACCTTGCCCATGACCGTCATGTCCGGCTCAAATCCGGGAATTAACTTGGCGTACACACTCTGTGCGCTACCCAGTGCCACCCGAAAGCCGGTCATCACTTCGTCAAAGATGAAGAGGGCGCCGTGCTGGGTGCACAACTCACGGCAGCGTTTCATAAACGGTACCGAAGCGCGCACAAAGTTCATATTGCCGGCAATTGGCTCGATGATCAGGCAGGCAAGGTCCTTGCCATGCAGCGCAAATGCCTCTTCGATCTGCGCCACGTTGTTGTACTCCAGCACCAGGGTGTGCTGCACCACTTCGGCAGGAACTCCCGCACTGGTGGCGTGGCCGAAGGTGGCCAGGCCCGAGCCGGCTTTGACCAGCAGCGCATCGGCATGGCCGTGGTAGCAGCCTTCGAACTTGATGATCTTACTGCGCCCGGTGGCACCCCGCGCCAGGCGGATGGCACTCATGCCCGCTTCGGTGCCGCTGCTGACCAGTCGCACCATGTCCATGCTGGGCACCAGGCTCAGAATTTCCTCGGCGAGTTCGACTTCGCGCTCGGTTGGGGCACCAAAGGAAAACCCTTCGGTGGCTGCCTTCTGCACGGCCTCCAGCACCGCAGGGTGGCCGTGGCCCAAAATCATGGGGCCCCAGGAGCCGATGTAATCAATGTAGCGCTGGCCATTGGCATCCCAGAAGTGTGCGCCTTGAGCGCGTTGCACGAAGCGCGGCGTTCCGCCCACTGCCTTGAAGGCGCGCACTGGTGAGTTCACGCCTCCAGGGATGACCTTTTGGGCGCGTTGGAACAGTTGCTGATTGCGGTCAGTGTCTGGTGTCATTGGGTGAGATTTCAAAGTTGGATTCAGGGGTTTCGTCGTCGCCATCGGGCTGTGCCCAGAACAGCCGGTCGGGTATCACATTGCCCATGCCGGGGCGAAAACCGTTGTGCAGACAGCGATCGAGGTAGGCCAGCGCCTCGGTGGCCGCCTCGGCCAACTCCACACCGCTGGCAATCAGTGCGGCGAGCGCTGCTGACAGAGTGTCGCCAGCGCCGGTGAATACGGCTTCAAAGCGTTCGAACTTGTTGCTGCACAGCACCGCGGCGGGGGAGCACAAGACGTTTTCAATGTACTGGTCGGGCAAGGGAATTCCGGTGACCAGGGTGTACGGCACGCCAAACTCGCTGGCCGCACGCGCAATGTCGCGGGCCGATGGATTGCGATCCGAAGTCCAGTCCGGCAACAGCCAGCGTACCAAGGTGCTGTGGTTCCCAACCAACACTGTGGTTTGTGGCAACAGAAGCTCGGTATACGCCTCCTGGTACAGGTCGATCTGGTCTTCGCGCCACCAGGACAGGTCGGGCATGTAGCCCACCACGGGGACATCAGCGTAGTCGGATGCCAGCGCTGCAATTGCACTCAAGTTCTCGGGCGACCCGACAAAGCCTACCTTGAATACCTGCACCGGAACGTCTTCCAGGATGGTGCGGGCCTGCTCGGTGACGGCTTCATCGTCCATGCAATAGTGGTCAATCACCTCGGAGGTGTCACGGGAATAGGCGCCAGTGACAACCGGGAGCGCGTGGGTGCCCACGGACGCCAAAGCTGTGATGTCAGCGGTGATGCCGCCTGCGCCACTGGGATCATTGGCATTGAACACCATGACGCAGGCCGCAGGGCCTTCGTCTTCGGTGTCGTGGTCGGAAACAGGGAGGGGCGATACCGACATGGGTGCGTCTGTCTAAGGGTTTGTCATCAGGCACAATGCCGAACTTCGGGTCTTCAGGGGGCTTTTTGCCTCCATGGCCTCTATACAATCGTTGCATTCTATTCGAAGGCCCTTTAAGCTGTGAGTGATACTAATACGTGGATGTGTCTGATTTGCGGGTGGATCTATGACGAGGCAGCGGGAGCTGTGGAGCACGGTATCGCGCCCGGTACCCGCTGGGCAGATGTGCCAATGAACTGGACTTGTCCGGAGTGTGGTGCCCGTAAAGACGACTTTGAGATGGTTCAAATTTGAAGATTCCGGGATACCGCGGTGGGAGTCGCGTCCATAGGGGTCCCCTGTTCAGGAGCGAGGTCTTGTGAGTAACGAAACACCCACTTTCAAAGTGCTCGTCATTGACGACAGCAACACCATCCGGCGCAGTGCCGAGATTTTTCTCAAACAGGGTGGCCACGAGGTGATGCTGGCCGAGGATGGGTTTGATGCTTTGGCCAAAGTGAACGACTACCAGCCTCAGTTGGTGTTTTGCGACATTCTGATGCCGCGGCTCGACGGCTACCAGACCTGCGCCATCATCAAGCGCAACCCCAGGTTTGCCGGTTTGCCAGTGGTGATGCTGTCGTCCAAGGATGGCGTTTTTGACAAGGCCCGTGGACGCATGGTCGGTGCAGAAGAGTATTTGACCAAACCATTTACAAAAGACCAATTGCTGCAAGCGGTGCAGCAGTACGGAGCCGTTTTGCAAGGAGCGAATTGATGGCAATAAAGAAAGTTTTGATCGTTGACGATTCCAAAACCGAGCTCATGTTCCTGACGGAGTTGCTGACAAAGAACGGCTATCTGGTTCGCACGGCTGAAAATGCAGACGAGGCGTTCAAGCGACTCACAGAAGAAAAACCCGAATTGATTCTGATGGATGTGGTGATGCCTGGGCAAAACGGGTTCCAGCTGACAAGGTCCATCAACCGCACTCCCGAGTATGCGGACATTCCCATCATTATCTGCACCAGCAAGAATCTGGAAACCGATCGTGTCTGGGGCATGCGTCAAGGTGCCAAGGACTACATCACCAAACCGGTCGACGCCGCTGAGCTGTTTTCGAAAATCAAGGCCTTGGGCTGATTTAGCTGACCCATGGCAAATCGCGAAGCTCTCAGGGAACTCCAGACCCGACTGGCAACCCGCCTGCAGGCGGCACGCACGCAAGGGGTGTCGGTGGCCTGGCTGGCGGTGCGCGCCAAAGGTCAGAACTATCTCTTTCCATTGGTTCAGTCAGGCGAAATATTCGCTTTGTCGCAACTCCAGCCAGTACCTTACGTGCTGCCCTGGTACCGTGGAGTCCTCAATATTCGTGGTGGACTGTACGGTGTAGTAGATCTCGCAGCCTTTGTCACAGGTGACTTTAGTTCGTCCGCCACGGCCAGCAGCGGGGAGGCGAGTGTTGTGACGCTCAACGCTGCTCTGGAAGTTAATTGCGCGCTCCAGGTCGATAGTCTTCTGGGGCTGCGGGCTGCGGAGGCATTTGTGTCTTCGACTGCGCCCGATGCAGGAGCGCCTGGTTATTTCGGCAATCGTTTTGTCGATGCTGCCGGTGACTTGTGGCAGGAAATCAATTTGCGCACGCTAGCCCAGGACCCCAACTTCCTGAATATTCGCGCTTAGTCCATCTTTGAGGTTTCACCATGTCTGTTGTTGATCAAATCAAGAATCTTTTTTCAAAGAAGCCGACTGACTCGGAGATGGAGTCGCGCCTGAGTCTTGCCACGCCCGATGGCGGTGCCTATGTGGCGGGCAGTGAAACGGTGCAGGTCGACCACTCCCCGAAAGCCGAGCAACGCACATCCATGGGTGGCTTGAGCGAGAAGAAGCGACAAGATACATCCGAAACCATCAGCCTGCCCGTTTTGGGCCAGCGCACCGTGGAGCAGCACCAGCGCTTGCTATCAGGGTTGTTGGCAGGCTCGCTTCTGGTGCTCGCAGGGGTCACATTTTGGGTCTTGAGCCAAGCTGACAAGACGGCCCAGCAACTCGGGGCGACTGGCCAGGCGCTCATGCAGTCCCAGCGGTTGGCCAAGTCAGTATCGCAAGCACTGGTGGGGAATGCGCAGGCCTTCAACGACGTTGCCGAGAGTGCCGGCGTGTTGGCAAGAACAACACGGGGATTGCGGGCAGGCGATGACGAATTGCGCCTGAGTGCGCTCAATGAGGATCGTTACGCGCACGAGATGGAAAAAGTGATGCCGTTGGTTGACCGAGCCGAAGCCAACGCCAAGGCGGTCATGGGTCAGCAAAAAGTCATGACGCAGATTGGTACCGGACTGCGGCTCATCAATCGCCAGTCGTCCGATATGCTGGAGATGGCCGAAGCCATTTCGTCTATCAAGGTCCAGCAAAACGCGTCTGCGTTTGAGATCGCAGCCGTGGGGCAGCTTGTCATGCTGACTCAGCGCATCGGCAAGTCTGCCAATGAATTTTTGAGCGCAGAGGGAGCGAGCCCTGAAGCCGTCTTCTTGTTGGGCAAGGATCTCAATACGTTCAAGGAATTGGTCGTCGGTTTGCAAACCGGCAACAGTGAGCTCAAGTTGTCGGCTGCCAAGGATGTGGCGACAAAGGAGCAGCTCGTTGCACTGAGCGAAATGTTCGAGCAAACACGGGTTCAGGCTGCTTCCATTTTGGGTAATTTGCAGGGCTTGGTTGCCGCCAGAGAAGCACAAGGTGCGATCGTTGGCGACAGCGAACCGTTGCGGCGCAATTTGGAGGAGCTCCAGGGTGAACTGTCTGCTCAAACCGGCATAGGCACATTTGCCCTGGTTGCGTTGATTCTCGGTGCCACGCTGGCCTTGGCGTGTGCTGCGGGGCTGTCGTATGTGCAATTGCAAGACAGCCGCAAACGGCAGGACGTGGCAGAAAACCAGCGACTGGAGGCAGAACGTCAGGAACATGAAGCCAAGCGCATTAACGATGCCAACCAGGCCGCTATTTTGCGACTCATGAATGAATTGCAAACAGTTGCCGAGGGCGATCTGACGCAAGAGGCCACGGTGACCGAGGACATTACCGGCGCTATCGCCGATTCGGTCAATTACACCGTGGAAGAGTTGCGTTCGTTGGTGGCCAGTGTGCAAAATACGGTTACCCGGGTAGCACAAACTACCGCCGATGTGGATGCCACCTCGACCGAGCTGCTTGCGGCATCGAATGAACAGTTGCATGAAATTCGCGAGACGGGTAACTCGGTGGTGGACATGGCGGGGCGCATTAACGATGTGTCGACCCAGGCCCAGGAGTCAGCCACGGTGGCGCGCCAGTCGTTGCAGGCGGCCGAGTCGGGATTGCAGGCGGTGCAAAACGCCATCGGTGGTATGAACTCCATTCGCGACCAGATCCAGGAAACGTCCAAACGCATCAAGCGGTTGGGCGAATCCTCACAGGAAATCGGGGAAATCACCGAGCTGATTTCCGACATTACGGAGCAGACCAACGTGCTCGCGCTGAATGCCGCCATTCAGGCAGCCTCTGCGGGTGAGGCGGGACGCGGCTTCTCGGTGGTGGCTGAAGAAGTGCAGCGGCTGGCCGAGCGCTCGGGCGATGCAACGCGCCAAATCTCAGCGTTGGTGAAGGCCATTCAGACCGATACCCAGGACGCCATCGGCGCTATGGAGCGTTCGACCCAGGGTGTGGTCGAAGGTGCGAAGTTGTCAGACAATGCCGGCACGGCGCTGACCGAGATCGACCGCGTGTCCAGACGCGTGGCAGAACTGATCGAGCAAATTTCTGTTTCCGCGTCACGCGAGGCCGGCTTGGCCAATGAAGTCGCCAGCAATATCCAGCACATCTTTGCAGTGACCGAGCAGACCGGGGACGGTACGCGGGAGACCGCCAATCAGGTGCGCGAATTGTCGCGAATGGCGGAAGAATTGCGCCAATCGGTATCACGTTTCAAGATCGCTTGAACCCCACTGCCGCGCTTGACCCGATAAGCGATTCCAGGAGAGCCCGAACCTATGTCATCACTTTCTGCTGCTCCGGGCACCCATGAGGTGGAGGCAAGTGACCTCGGCCCGCTGGCATGGGTACTCGATGAATTGCACAAGTCCCTCGACGGTGCCACCAAGGCCATTCGCCGCTTCGTGCGCGATGCCGAGATGGCGCGTGGTTCGGACATTTCGGAGCTGGACGCGAGCCACTTGCGCATTGCGCGCCAGCAACTGCATCAGGCCGTCGGGGCACTGGAGATGGTTGGCATGGAAGCGCCGGCCAAGATGCTGCGGGCTATGGAAGCGCTGGCGCAGAAGTTTGTGCAGCGCCCCGAGTTGTGCAGCGACCACGCCGCCAACATGGTGGAAAAAGCAAGTTTTGCGTTGGCACAGTACCTCGAAGGTGTGCTCAAGGGAAAAAATGCACCCTCGGTTGCGCTTTTCCCCCAGTACCGCGCGGTGCAGGAGCTGGTGGGGGCAGACCGCATTCACCCCGCCGATTTGTGGCCGCATGCCTGGCGCTGGATCAGCGTTCCGGTGCCCGCAGGACAGTCCGCCCTGCACTACGAACCGAGCCTGCGCAGTCAAATGGACCGTGCGGTTCTGAAACTGGTGAAAACCGGTGACGCGGAGGGTGCTGAACGTCTGGCTGCGGTTTGTGCCGGCCTCTCAGTGGGTGAAGTCTCGGTGGAATCGCGCGCGTTCTGGATGATCGGTGCAGGTTTCTTCGAAGCTATGGCTGCCGGATTGTGCCCGAGCGACGGGTTCACCAAGCGTGCTGCTTCACGTGTGTTGCAGCAGTATGCGACGTTGGCCAAGGGTGAAAGAGATGTTTCGGACCGGCTGGCGCAGGACCTGCTTTTTTTCTGTTCGATTGCGGCGCCCGACAATGCGCAGGACGTGCCGGCTCTGACCGCGGTTCGCTTGGCCTATGGTTTGCATCAGGACAGGGCGATCGACTATGAGACCGAGCAGTTCGGGCGGTTCGATCCGGCACTGCTGGTGTTGGCACGCAAGCGCATTGCTGCGGCAGCCGAGACCTGGTCGGCCTTGGCTGGTGGGGATACGCACCGTATCAAGATGGCTGGCGAGCAGTTCAACAGTTTGGCCGATTCCATGCTCAAACTGCATGCAGAAAGTGCATCGCTGGCCCGGGCGCTCACCGATGCCGTGGATGCCACGGTTCGCTCTGGCAGTGCGCCCACGCCTCCTGTAGCGATGGAGGTCGCAACCGCCGTACTGTATCTGGAGGCGGCTTACGAAGATCTCGACCCAACCGATTCACACATGGCTGAGCGCGGTGCCAGACTTGCGCAGCGGCTTGGGCATGTGACTTCGGGTGGCCAGCCGGAACCACTTGAAGGGTGGATGGAGGAACTCTATCGGCGAGTCAGCGATCGCCAGACCATGGGAAGCGTGGTGGATGAATTACGAACTACCCTGGCCGCCGTGGAGAAGTCACTCGACGAGTACTTCCGCAACCCAACCGACCGCTCTCCGTTACGGGAGGTGCCTAGCCAGTTGTCACAGATGCGGGGCGTTTTTTCAGTGTTGGGCCTGGATCAACCATCGCTGGCGGCCTTGCGCATGCGTAGCACGGTCGAACATTTTCTGGTTGATGAGGGTGTGTCTGCCGGGGCTCGAAATGCCGCATTTGAGACCCTAGGAAACAGCCTGGGAGCGATGGGCTTTTTGATTGACATGCTCGGCTATCAGCGGGCACTTGCGAAGAAGCTCTTTGTTTACGATGAAGCGTCTGGCGAGTTCAAGCCGCTGATGGGCCGTGAGCGCGTGCAAACGTCTGTGGCTACTGCAGTTCCTGCATCCGTGCCCGAACTACCCGTGCTCGCGTCACCGCCTGTGCCGGTACCACCCGCCGCTGCGCCTGCGGTCGTTGATGAAGGCGGGGCGGAGGAAGATGACGAGCTGTTGGAGATCTTTCTGGAAGAAGCCCGTGAAGTGGTGTTCAACGGGCAGGCAGCGATCAAGGCGCTGGCCGTTGAGCCTTCCAACCTGGCAGAACAGACGACTTTGCGCCGCGCGTTCCATACGCTTAAAGGCAGTTCGCGCATGGTTGGTTTGACCGAATTTGGTGAAGCCGCCTGGTCGTTTGAGCAAATGCTCAACGCATCGTTGGCAGAGCAGCGTCCGGCTACAGACGCGCTGATCACCTTGTCGTCGCAGGCGATGGGCGCTTTTGGACGCTGGGTCGAAGATATCGCAAGCCACGCAGACGTTGCGTGGAGCGCGCAGGACTTCCGGCGCACGTCGGATGCACTTCGACTTTCCAATCAACTGCTGGCGCTGCGTGTGCCCGGCGACACATCGGTTGAACCGGATCTGGTGCAAGACGAGGTGGTGCCGGATGAAGTGGTGACGGATGAGGTGGTGCCGGCCGTGGCGGACGCTGAACCCGCGCTGCCACAGGTGGAGGTTGCGCTGTCCATAGTCCCGCAGGAGACGATGGAGGACGAGGAACCGCAGGCGGATTTCGCGTCCACGCAGTTGGTGGACAGCCTTGACTTCGGAGAAGCCGAACCCGAGCGAGACCTGCACCAGATTCCGCTGGCGGAACTCCTTGACTTCGACGCACCAGTGGCGAAACCCGATTTTGAAGCGACGACACTTGCCGGTGATCTGGAGTTGGGCGATCCGTCCTTGCGCGAAGGGCGACCTCAGCTCGACTTTGCACCGACCCAAACGGTGGATTTCGATGCAATGCTGGAGCTCAGCGTCGCCTCTGGCGCGCGCGCGTCGCAGCAATCCATCGCGCCCGAAGAACCGCTGCGGCAAGATCTGGGCGATTTTGACTTTGCAGGCCTGGAATCGGCGCCGGAGGACTCACCGCTGACGGCTTTGCCGAAGCTGGACATCCCGGGCAATGTGGAGTCGTTTGCGGTTTCAGAGGCATCCCAGGAAACGTCTCTGGACCATCTGGATTTTCCGGTGGTGCCTGCGGCCGACGCTGTTGTTGCCGAGCCTGTGCCCGCACTGGAAGAGATCGCTTTGCCGCCCGAGTTCGAGGAGAAGCCTGAGGCAGACAGCAATAGCGCGTCGACCGTAGAAGAGCCCGAACCCGCCGAGGAACCGCTGGATGCGCCGCAGGCTGACGCGTTGGAGGAACAGGTCAAGGTCATTGGCCCGCTGCGTCTAAGCATCCCTCTGTACAACGTCTATCTGAACGAAGCGGATGAGTGGTCGCGGCGTTTGCAAGTCGAGTTGAGTGAGTGGGCACTCGAATTGCACGAACCGGTCCCCGATGCTGCTGTCACGTTGGCGCATTCGTTGGGCGGCAGTTCGGCGACGGTGGGGTTTGTGGCACTTTCGGAGATGGCGCGTACGCTGGAACATGCCCTGCAGCACGTGCAATTGCATCGGCAAGGCAAGGCAGAGCACGCGCTGGCGTTTGTCAATGCGGGCGAAGACATTCGACGCTTGCTGCATCAGTTTGCTGCGGGCTTCCTGAAGGAGCCCAATGCTGCGCTGTTGCTGGAACTGCGTGCCATCATCGATGAGGAATTTGCTGACGTTGCGCCAGAAGATGTGCTGGGCGATCTTTCAGACGATTTGCTGGACGCGCTGAAGGACCAGGATTTGGAGCCCCCCGTCGAAGAGCTTGTATCGGACACCGTTGCCGATGTGCAAGACGCAGTCGATACACAAGTGCCACAGGAGTTGCTCGCCACAGTGGCACCTGCTAAGGCGGCTGTTGTGGAAGTGGCTCCCGCGCCGTTGACTCTGGTTGATGCAGAAGATGAGGACATCGATGCCATTGACCACCTGGATGTCGACCTTTTCCCCATCTTTGAAGAGGAAGCCGCGGAGTTACTGCCGCAACTCGGCGGTGCTTTGCGGCAGTGGGTGGCGCGCCCGGACAACCTGAGTGCCCGCAGTGAAGTGCTGCGCCTTCTGCACACGCTCAAGGGTAGTGCACGATTGGCGGGTGCCTTGCGACTCGGCGAAATGTCGCACCGCATGGAGTCCAGCATCGAGCATATCGGTTCGGAGGACTTGCAGACGGTGCAGATTGAGCCGCTGCTGACCCGGTTCGATGCGTTGCAGACCACTTTTGAAGGGCTCGGTGCGTTGCCGGCACCCGTTGCTGTCGAAGACGATGGCGCAAAAGACGCTACCGAGGAAGACGCGGCGGCCGCCACGACGGCCGAGGGGGTGCCCCAGGAGCACGCGCCGGCAACGGCAGTTGCCCAGTTGCGCCACGGTAACAACCAGTCGGTTCGGGTGCGCTCGCAGTTGCTTGATCGCTTGGTCAATCAGGCGGGTGAAGTCATGATCACCCGCTCGCGTATGGATGCGCGGCTGGTCCAGTTTCGCGCTTCGCTGGGTGAACTCGGTGGTAATCTCGACCGGTTGCGCCAGCAATTGCGGGATGTGGAGGTGCAGGCCGAATCGCAGATGCAATCCCGCCTGGCGCAAACCAAAGACATGTCGCAGTCGTTCGATCCGCTGGAGTTTGACCGTTTTACGCGCTTGCAGGAATTGACCCGGATGATGGCTGAGTCGGTCAACGACGTGGCCACGGTGCAGCGCAATTTGCAGCGCGCTGTCGAGGGAACCGAAGACGACTTGATTGCCCAGGGGCGGCAGGCACGTGAGTTACAGCGTGACCTGCTGCGCACGCGGATGGTGGAGTTCGAGGCCATCTCCGAGCGCCTTTACGGCGTTGTACGGCAGGCTGGCAAGGATACCGGCAAGCAGGTCCGGCTCGATATTGTGGGTGGCTCGATTGACATGGATCGTGGTGTGCTGGAACGCATGGCGCCCGCTTTCGAGCACCTGTTGCGCAACTCGGTGGCCCACGGGATTGAAGCGGCCGCGGTGCGCGAAGCGGCGGGCAAGCCCGCGATGGGCACCATCACCATTCAGGTCAGCCAGGTCGCCAATGACGTGTTCGTGGCTTTCAGCGACGACGGCGGCGGTCTTCACCTGGATCGGATACGTGCCATTGCCATCGCCAAGGGGTTGCTGCCAGCAGACGCTGCGTTGACGGATGAGGAGGCGGCCAGCCTCATCTTCGCACCCGGATTTTCGACCGCGGACCAGGTCACCGAGGTATCAGGGCGTGGGATCGGTATGGATGTGGTGCGTTCCGAAGTAAATGCGCTGGGTGGACGCATTGAAACGTCGACTCTTCAAGGTAAGGGGGCCACGTTCAAACTCGTGCTGCCACTGACCACTGCAGTCACCCAGGTCGTGATGTTGCGTATGGGTGAATTCACCATTGGCGTGCCTTCCAACCTCATGGAAACGGTGCTAAGGGTGCCTGCCAAGGATCTCGATGCCGCCTATCAGGCGCAGGTATTTCAGTTTGGCAGTGAGTCTCTGGCTTTCTATTGGGCGGGAGCACTGTTGCAGGTGTCGGCGCGCAGCAACGAAACCCAGACCAGGACACTGCCGGTGGCCGTGTTTCGCAGTGCCGGGCAACGGCTGGCATTGCACGTGGACGAAGTTCTGGGTAACCGCGAGGTCGTGGTGAAGAATCTGGGCCCACAGCTCGGACGCCTGCCCGGATTGGCAGGGGTTTCGGTACTAGCGTCTGGTGCGGTAGTGTTGATTTATAACCCGGTGGCATTGGCCTCTGTTTATGGTGAACAGGCGCGTCAGTTGCGCAGCACGACTGCCAGCGAAGTTAAGGCGGTGACCGCAGCGGGTGGCGTTCCTGCGGACGATTCAGGCTTGCTGACCGCCGTCAATCAGGTTCCTTTGGTGCTGGTCGTGGATGACTCCATCACGGTGCGCCGGGTGACACAGCGCCTTCTCAAGCGTGAGGGCTACCGGGTCGCGATGGCGGCCGATGGTTTGCAGGCGCTGGAGAAATTGCAGGAAGAACTGCCGGCAGTGGTTTTGTCAGACATCGAGATGCCACGCATGGACGGTTTTGATCTGGCACGCAATATTCGTGGTGACGAGCGTTTGCGCGGATTGCCCATCATCATGATTACGTCGCGCATCGCCGAGAAACACCGTGAGCATGCCAAGGAGTTGGGCGTAGACCATTACCTGGGCAAGCCCTATTCCGAAGATGAATTGCTGGGTCTTGTTCGTAGCTATTGCTTTGCTGAACAGGAATCCTAAGGTCTCTTTTTCACCACGGCATAACGCTCCAAAGTTTCTGTGCGCGCTTGTGCGTGATCGACTATCGGATGCGGGTAGTCTCGCCCCAGCGCAACGTTGGCTGCCGCCAGATCAACTGGCTTGGCCTGCCAGGGCGCATGAATGCTGCGGACATCGAGCGCTTTCAATTGGGGTAAATACCGGCGGATGAATATACCCTGTGCGTCGAATTTTTCGCTTTGGCTCACGGGATTGAAAATGCGAAAGTAGGGTTGTGCGTCACAACCACTGGAACTCACCCACTGCCATCCGCCGTTGTTGGACGCGAGATCGAAGTCGTTAAGCTTCTCGGCGAAGTAGCGTTCACCCCAGCGCCAGTCAATACCTAGATGTTTGACCAAAAAGCTTCCTGCCACCATGCGCAGTCGGTTGTGCATGTAGCCACTCTGGTTCAACTGGGCCATGGCTGCATCCACCAAGGGGTACCCGGTGCGACCTTCGCACCAGGCCAGGAATCGCCGATCGGCAAGTGCCCCGGACACCCATTGGATTTGGTCATACTCCGGCTTGAAGGCTGCTCCCACCACATGGGGAAAGTTCGCCAGAATCTGGAAGTAAAAGTCGCGCCAGGCCAACTCATTGAACCAAATCGACGCTCCGGAACTGCCCTGAACGCGTCGCTGCAGTGCCAATGCGACCAGTTGCCTGATGGAGACCGTGCCAAAACGCAAGTGCACACCCAGATAGCTCGGCCCTTTGACGGCAGGAAAATTGCGTGTCTCATCGTATCGGTCGATGCGCTCCCAAAAACTGGACAGCATGGTTTGCGCACCCGAGGTTCCCGGGACTATTCCAGGTACATCCCATTGGAATGACTCAAACCCCAACGTGGGCAGGTCAGGCACTGGCTGCGCGAACCGCTCAGGCCGCTTGGCAAGAGCATGCCAGCGCGACGGGAGAGGGGTGGTCGGCACTGCGGGACCTTCCAGCCGCGCGGACCATGCCCGCAGATAGGGGGTGAATACGCTGTAGGGTTTGCCGGTCTGTGTCAGGACTTCCTGCCGCTCAAACACAACATGGTCCTTGCACGTGAAGAAGCCAATGCAGTGCGCCTGCAGCGCGGCCGTCACACCACAGTCGCGTGCCAACGACACGGGCTCGTAATCGTGCGCCGCAAAAACAGCCTGTACGCCGAGTTCGTGCGCCAATGCGGGAATGGCCTGTCTACTTGCAGCATGCATGACAATCAGGCCGGTCTGCGCTTGTTGGCTGGCAGCGCGCAATTGCGCGTCGAGTTCAACCAGTGACTGTTGAATGAATGCAACCCGACGGTCCCGGCGTGGCAGGGGATCCAGGATCTCACGATCGAAGATGAATACGCAATGCACGGCAGCACAGCGCTGCAGTGCCTGTGCTAGCGCAGGATTGTCCTGCAGGCGCAAATCCCTCCTGAACCACACCAGGCCTGTACTGAATTCGAATGTCATGGGTGCCGCTAAAATCAACGTATGTCCGGCGATTCTGCTCCCATCAATCTGACGAACCATTTCCTGATCGCAATGCCCGGGCTGGAAGATCAGCTCTTCTCGAAAAGTGTCGTGTATGTGTGCGAGCATGGCGAGCGTGGTGCGATGGGTCTGGTGATCAACAAGCCTGCCGATATCAAGCTGTCTGCGCTGTTCGATACCGTCGACCTCCCGCTGACGCGAACGGATTTGCTGGATAGCCTGGTGTTTCAGGGCGGTCCGGTACAGGTGGAGCGCGGCTTTGTCCTGCACGGCGCCACCTTCGCCAGTGGCGAACAACCCGACCAACCGGTATATGCGTCAACACTGACCATTCCGGGTGGTCTGGAAATGACGACTTCCAAGGATGTGCTGGAGGCATTGGCGATCGGGTCCGGTCCACTCAAAGTGCTGGTGACGCTGGGCTACTCGGCCTGGGCCCAAGGCCAACTGGAATCCGAACTGGGCGAAAATAGCTGGCTGACTGTCAATGCGGACCAGGCCATTATTTTTGATACACCGGTCGATCAGCGCTATGAAAAAGCGCTGGCACTGCTGGGCCTGCAGTCGTGGATGCTTTCGACCCAGGTGGGTCACGCATGACGCAAACCGCAAGCTCTGCACACACATCGCCGGTTTCTTCGGCCCTCAACACTTTTCTGGCAATCGATTTTGGACTCAAACGCACCGGGGTGGCGGTAGGCAATCGACTGCTGCGCACAGCGCAGCCACTGGCTTCGATTGCTGCGCAGGGCGATGCACGCTTTGTACATGTGGAGCAACGCCTGCGGGAGTGGCAACCCGATGCGATCGTGATCGGTGTTCCGTACCACCCTGACGGCGCATCCCATGAAAACACGCTCAAAGCCAAGCGATTTGGCCGCCAATTGCACGGACGGTTCGGCTTGCCGGTGTTCGAAGTCGATGAGCGCTACAGCACGACAGAAGCGTTGCAGTTGGGCGCGCGTGACGCAGATGCCGCCTCAGCCTGCATCATTCTGGAGCAATTTTTGAGGAGTCTCCCATGAGTACTGGTTTAAGTCTGGACGCTGAAGCGCTGTACCGCGAATTGCTGCAGGGTGTGCAACGCATGGGTCAACCCGGCATGCGCCTGGTGGGCATCACGTCGGGTGGAGCCTGGCTGGCTGAGAGGCTGCAGCACGACCTCCATCTGGAGGGCAATGCAGGGATCATCTCGTCAGCGATGCACCGTGATGACTTTGCCCAGCGTGGCTTGTCTTCGGGTGGGCAAACCGTGTTGCCATTCGACGTGGAAGGCACCCACATTCTGGTGCTCGACGATGTGCTTTACACCGGCCGTACCCTGCGCGCGGTCATCAACGAATTGTTTGACTATGGGCGCCCGGCCAGTGTCAAACTCGCCGTTCTCGTGGACCGCGGTGGGCGCCAGTTGCCGGTGCAGGCGGACTTTGCCGCGGCGCGCGTGGCGTTGGCAGCCAATCAGTCTCTGTCGCTGGCGCGCAGCGACTCAGGCGTATTCAGCTTTGTTGTGAAAGAGAAATAGCCATGCTCTACAAGCGCAATCCGCAACTCAACAAGAATGGTGAGTTGGTGCATTTGCTGTCACTCGAGGGCTTGCCCAAGGCGACATTGACCCACATACTGGACACGGCCACCAATTTCGTCTCGGTCAATGACCGCGATGTCAAGAAAGTTCCCTTGCTGCGCGGCAAGAGTGTTTTCAATCTGTTCTTCGAGAATTCGACGCGTACACGCACCACCTTCGAGATCGCTGCCAAACGGCTCTCGGCCGATGTCATCAACCTCGACATTGCGCGCTCCAGCGCCTCCAAGGGTGAGACGCTGCTCGATACCATTGCCAACCTGAGTGCCATGGCTGCCGATCTGTTTGTCGTGCGCCACAGCGAGTCCGGTGCACCGTATCTGATTGCCCAGCATGTGGCGCCCCATGTGCATGTGATCAATGCCGGCGACGGTCGCCACGCCCACCCCACCCAGGGCTTGCTCGACATGTTCACCATTCGCCACTACAAGAAGGAGTTTTCCAACCTGACGGTGGCCATTGTTGGCGATGTATTGCACTCCCGAGTTGCCCGATCTGACATCCACGCCCTGACTACTTTGGGTTGTGCCGAGGTGCGGGTCGTCGGGCCCAAGACCCTGGTACCGGCAGACATGGCCCCCATGGGCGTGCGCGTCTGCCACACATTGGAAGAAGGCATTCGTGACTGTGACGTGGTGATCATGTTGCGTCTGCAAAATGAGCGCATGAGTGGGGCCCTGCTGCCGTCGATGCACGAATACTTCAAGAGCTATGGGCTCACTCCCGAGAAACTGCAACTGGCGAAACCCGATGCCATCGTCATGCATCCTGGGCCGATCAACCGTGGTGTCGAGATCGATTCAGCGGTGGTAGACGGCGGCCAAAGTGTCATCTTGCCGCAGGTGACCTTTGGCATCGCGGTACGCATGGCGGTGATGAGCATCGTGGCTGGCAACGACGCATGAAAGAGACTTTATGAAAACACTGATTCGTGGCGGACGGGTTTTGGACCCTGCCAGTGGGTTTGATGAAAAAGTGGATCTGGCGCTTGATGGATGTGCGGTGGCAGCTATAGATAATATAGCAAACGACTTTGTGCCAGACCGTGTGATTGATGCCAGTGGCTGCGTGGTGATGCCAGGTCTGGTGGATCTGGCCGTGCGTTTGCGCGAACCCGGGTATGAGCACGAAGGCATGCTGGCGTCCGAGTTGGCAGCGGCTGTGGCGGGGGGCGTTACCAGCGTGGTGTGTCCCCCGGATACCGACCCCGTGCTCGATGAGACCGGGTTGGTGGAAATGCTGCGCTATCGGGCGCAACGACTGCAGCAATCGCGCGTCTTCCCCCTAGGCGCCCTGACCCGCAACCTGGAGGGTGAGGTTCTTACCGAGATGTTGCAACTGACCCAGGCAGGCTGTGTTGGCTTTAGCCAGGCAGAAGTTCCCCTGGCCAGCACCCAGGTCTTGCAACGGGCATTGCAATACGCCAGCACCTATGGCTACACCGTGTGGCTGCGCCCACAGGACCTGCACTTGGGCAAGGGCGTGGCGGCCAGCGGTGCATTGGCCACCCGCATGGGTTTGAGCGGCGTACCGGTTGCTGCGGAGACGATTGCCCTGCACACTATTTTCGAGTTGGTGCGGGCGACCGGGGCACGGGTGCACCTGTGCCGCCTCAGCAGCGCAGCGGGCGTGGATCTGGTTCGACTGGCCAAGGCGGAAGGCCTGCCTCTGAGCTGCGATGTCAGCATTAACTCGCTGTTTTTCACCGACGTGGATATTGGGTACTTTGATAGCCGGATGCGGCTGAATCCGCCGTTGCGCCAGCAGCGCGACCGCGACGCCCTGCGTGCAGGACTGCTGGATGGCACTATCGATGCACTGGTGTCTGACCATACGCCGGTGGATGACGATGCGAAGGCGTTGCCTTTTGCCGAGGCTGAACCGGGCGCGACCGGTCTGGAGTTGCTGCTCAGTGTTGCGCTGAAATGTTCGATGGATTGCACGCCGCTCGCGCTGGGTCGCGCGATGGCGGCGGTGACGAGCGGCCCTGCGCGGGTGCTGGGGGCGTCCCTGACCGCGCCTGCAAGCGGGGTCGGTCAATTGCGTGTCGGTGGCGTGTCGGATGTGATCGTGTTTGACCCGGCCGCCGTGTGGACCGTGGGAGCCAATGCCCTGCGAAGCCAGGGTCACCACACGCCTTTCGGTGGCTACGAATTGCCCGGACGGGTTCGCTGTACTCTGGTGGAAGGCCGCCTGGCGTATCAGGCGTGATCGTTGTACGCGTCTGCGCGATGGGGCGCTACCTGCGCCAGTTGCAACGTAAAGCAGGTGCCACGACCCGGAACCGACTAGACGCTGATTATTTCATGCCGGCTTACCGAAACGACTCGTTGCACCCATGATGGCGGACGTCGCAGCGTCTCCGGCAGGGCCGTCTGTCGGATTTTCAGTCGAGCTTTGCAAATGCGCCATCTTTCACGACACCGAAATAGACGCTGCGCGTGGCGTCCCCAAAAGTATCCAGTGTCACTCGACTTTGGACACCTTCAAAGCTCCCAATGCCCAGTATGTTTGATTTCAGAGCCGCTGGTTCACCCGCCTTGGCAAGCCCAGAGATCACCATATTTGCTGCATCAAAAGCCAGTACCGCACCAAAGCCAGGCGCAGCCTTGAATCGTCCTTTGTAGTTCTCCAGGAAACGCTGGTATTTGGGCGACGTATCAAAAATGTCAAAGTATTGTTCAAACAGCATGCCTTCAACCGAACTGCCGCCGAGTTCGATCAGTCGCTCCGTGGATGCCCAGCCCGCTCCCGCCAAGGCCAGCGCTGGCTGGATTTGTCTGAGCCGCTGTGCGAGGAGCGCAGAGTCCACAGAGCTTGCAACGGTCACGACCATTTGGGGCTTTACCGAGAGCAGATCTTGTGCGATGGCCCGATGGTCCGGCTTGTCGGTGGACATGAAGCGCCGTACCGCAAGCACTTCGCCGCCCAACCTGGCGAACTCTTCGGCATAGGGCTGCGCCCAGCTCTCGGTGTAATCGGCGTTGGCCATGTCCAGTATCAGGGCTACCGAGCGAATGCCTCTGTTTTCGAAATGCATTTGCGCGGCCAGGCGGCCGTAGAGCGAAGCGTCACCGGTGGCACGCAGAAAGTAATCGTCCTTGCCGGTGAGCTTGTTGGTGGTCACTGTCGGTGCGATGAGGAGCAGCTTTTCCTCATTGGCCTTGCCAATAACCGCTGTTGCGATGGAACTGGTGCTCGGCCCGACGACGGCTACTACCCCCTGCTTCTTGAGTTCGGTCAGTGCAACGACCGCCTGCTCACTATTTTGCTTGTCGTCTTGTTCCACCATGACAAGTTTGCGGCCATCAATGCCGCCGGCGGCATTTGCCTGCTCAATGGCCAGCAGCGCACCGTTGCGGGTAGAGGTTCCAAGATCTGAAAACTTCCCCGACAGACCGCCAAGAAAGCCGATGCGAATTTCAGGCTTGGGGCCACAGGCCCCCAGCGAAAGAAGCAGTGCCAAGCCAACGAGCGCACCTGGCAGGGCGAATATCCCACGCAGGTGTCCAGGCTTTGAAGCGCACGAAATCGGCATGGCGGTTCCTCTAAGCAACTTGCGACAGCTCGCATTCTTGCACGCAATTGTCGCCATAGCGACCGGTGAATACTGCCATGCTGGTGAAAACCCTTGCCCTTTGCCGCTGTGAATCTCGTAGTATGTGTTTGCTGCATACCCACTAACCAAAGGAGACGAGAGATGATCGACAGCAAGACTTCACGCAGGCGCAACCTTTTGAAGGGTGTGGCCGTTGCCGCTGGTGCCGTATCCGCGCCCATGATTGCAAAAGCGCAGACCGGACCGATTTCCATGCGCTGGCAAAGTACCTGGCCAGCCAAGGACATTTTTCATGAATACGCCCTGGACTACGCGAAAAAAGTCAACGACATGACCGGCGGCGATCTCAAGATCGAGGTGCTGCCGGCTGGCTCCGTTGTGCCAGCCTTTGGGCTACTCGAGGCGGTATCCAAAGGTACTTTGGATGGCGGGCACGGTGTGCTGGGCTATCACTACGGCAAGCAAAACGCGCTGGCGCTATGGAATTCCGGCCCGGCGTTTGGCATGGATGCCAATATGATTTTGGCCTGGCACAAGTACGGCGGTGGCGCGGAATTGCTGGCAAAGCTGTATGCATCGATCGGCGGCAATGTGCAGTCATTTCTGTATGGTCCGATGGCCACACAGCCTTTGGGATGGTTCAAGAAGCCCATCACCAAGTCGGCAGATTTCAAGGGGCTCAAGTTCCGTACCAATGGTCTGGCGATTGATCTGTTCACCGCGATGGGAGCTGCCGTGAACGCTTTGCCGGGCGGTGAAATCGTTCCCGCTATGGACCGCGGCTTGCTCGATGGGGCCGAGTTCAACAACGCGTCGTCGGACCGCTTGCTCGGATTTCCTGACGTCTCCAAGGTGTGCATGTTGCAGAGCTACCACCAGAGCGCAGAGACCTTCGAGATCATGTTCAACAAGACCAAGTACGATGCCTTGCCCTCCAAGCTCAAGGCCATCATTGCCGGCGCCACCGAAGCGGCATCCGCCGACATGTCGTGGAAGGCGATAGACCGCTATTCCAAGGATTACATCGAGCTGCAGAACAAAGACAAGGTCAAGTTCTACAAGACGCCCGACGCCGTGCTGCAGGATCAGCTCAAGCTGTGGACCGAAATCGTGGAGAAGAAGTCCGCCGAGAATCCATTGTTCAAGGAAATTGTCGAGTCCCAAAAGGCGTTTGCCGAGCGCGCCGTCAAATGGGACCAGGACACCTATGTCAATCGTCGCATGGCCGTCAATCACTTCTTCCCTGCCAAGAAAGCCTAGGGCCTTCCCGCACGTCAATTACCACCTGGGTAGCCCCCGGGTGGAGGGTTAACCTTGGGAATGAACTATGCAGAAATTGCTGTTGGCAGTTGACAAGCTCAGCACGTGGGTGGGTCAGGTATGTTCCTGGCTCATTGTGGCGCTCACTTTGATGATTTCATGGGAGGTGTTTTCGCGCTACGTGCTGAACGCCCCGCACCCCTGGGCGTTCGATGTGATGAGCATGATGTACGGAACGCTGTTCATGACAGCCGGAGCTTACACGCTGTCCAAGAATGGCCATGTGCGCGGTGATGTGCTGTATGGGTTTTTCCCGCCACGTCTGCAGGCCGGACTGGACCTGACGCTTTACATCCTGTTTTTCATTCCCGGGGTGGTGGCTCTGGCCTGGGCAGGCTATAACTTCGCGGCGGATTCCTGGGCCATCAACGAACATTCCAATGTGACCGCCAATGGACCGCCGGTGTATCCGTTCAAGACGGTCATACCCATTGCGGGCACGATTTTGCTGTTGCAGGGGTTGGTTGAGATTGTGCGTTGTGCCGTCTGCCTGCAAACCGGCGAATGGCCATCACGTGAGCACGACGTGGAAGAGGTCGATGTCGAAAAACTCAAGGAAATGGTGCATGTGAGCGATGCCGACATCGCCAAGCTCGATGTCTATGTGGTTCACCAGGCTGAGGGTAAAGCATGAAAAAGGAAGTCTGGTTTGGCCTGACCATCATGGCTCTGGTGGTGCTGGCAGCGTTTGTGTTGCTGCCTGCCCCGTCACAGATGTCCAATGGACATATTGGCTTGCTCATGCTGGCGCTGGTGGTAGTGGCCATCATGTTGGGTTTCCCAACGGCCTTCACCTTGATGGGCATGGGGATGGTGTTTGCGTGGATTGCGTACCGAAGTCAGAACCCTGATCTGGCGGTTCAGCAGACGCTGGATCTGATGGTGCAACGCGCCTATTCGGTGATGTCCAACGACGTGCTGATTTCGATTCCATTGTTCGTCTTCATGGGCTATTTGATCGAGCGCGCCAATCTGATCGAGAAGCTGTTCAAGAGCATGCATCTCGCCACCGCCCGTGTGCCCGGATCATTGGCAGTAGCGACCATCATCACCTGCGCTATTTTCGCAACCGCCACGGGTATTGTTGGTGCGGTAGTTACCCTGATGGGCTTACTGGCATTGCCCGCCATGCTGAGGGCCGGCTACAGCGTGCAACTCTCGGCAGGAGCCATTACCGCTGGCGGTTGCCTGGGTATTTTGATTCCCCCTTCGGTGATGCTCATTGTGTACGGAGCAACCGCCGGTGTCTCAGTCGTCAAACTGTACGCAGGGGCATTCTTGCCCGGCATCATGTTGGCTGGTTTGTACATTCTGTACGTGATCGTGGTGGCCAAGCTCAAGCCAAGCATGGCCCCACCGATGTCCGAGGAAGACCAGCGTGTACCGCTGCCAGCATTTGCCCAGGCCATCACCGATGCTGGCAGCACACGCGCACTGCCTGGACTCATCGGCGCCATCAAGGGCAAGCGCAATGCCGAGGTGCCCATGCGCACCTTGCTCAACCACCTGTTCATTACCCTGCTGCCTGCACTCACCATTGCAGCGTTCTTGGGATTGGCCTATTACTTTCTGACGGCGCCACCGCCCCTGGTAGTGAGCGAAGGTGTCGTGGCGATGGGCGCAGAGTCACTGGGCGATTTGCAGGAACCCGGTAGCGAAGGTGGATTGAGCGAACCGCCGAAGGAAGTAGAAGCGCTGGGAGATGCACAGGCACCCGCCGCTGCCAAAGTGGACAGCAGCACAGCCAAACCGGTGGCGATTGCAGCGGAGACGGTGGCTGATATCTTGCCGCAAGAGCGGCAACCCGCGCCTGCAAGTTTCTGGGTGGCCATGGGTGTTTGCTTCGTGGCGTTGGCGGGTTTCTATGTGATGTTCAGCTTCAAGCGGCTAGAGATCTTCAAGATGCTGCTGGGTTCCTTTTTCCCGCTGGCAGTGATGATTCTGGCCGTGCTGGGGACCATTGTGTTTGGACTTGCTACCCCCACTGAGGCTGCCGCGATGGGTTCGATGGGGGGCTTGCTGCTGGCCGCGGCGTATCGGCGGCTCAACATGAGTGTGTTGCGGGAGTCGGTGTATCTGACGGCCAAGACCAGTGCCATGGTGTGCTGGCTGTTTGTTGGCTCGAGCATCTTCTCTGCGGCATTTGCGCTGCTGGGCGGGCAGGAGATCATCAATGCCTGGGTGCTCTCGATGAACATGACGCCGGTGCAATTCATGATCTTGGCACAGGTGGTCATTTTCCTGCTGGGTTGGCCACTGGAGTGGACTGAGATCATCGTGATCTTCATGCCCATTTTCATACCGTTGCTGCCGCACTTTGGTATTGACCCGCTGTTCTTTGGGCTGCTGGTTGCGCTGAATTTGCAAACTGCCTTCCTGAGTCCGCCGGTTGCGATGGCCGCGTTCTATCTGAAAGGCGTCAGTCCGCCGCACGTGACACTGAACCAGATTTTTGCTGGCATGCTGCCATTCATGGCGATTCAGGTCTTTGCGATTTTTCTGCTGTACCAGTTCCCGGCGATTGGCATGTGGCTGCCGGAGATGCTTTACAAATAATGGGGTGGTCGTACCACGGTGCGCAGGTCCCGACGGGAATCACAAACTAGGCTGAAACCCGCATGGATGCTAGATTTTCTGAATTTGATTTTGAAAAGTACTGTGAAAAGTACTGTAAAAATGAATTGTGACCCGCTGTTGCGATAGCGGCACAGTCCTGCTACCACGGAAGGCTGGCGCTGTCTGTGGCGCCTCTAGTTTTGCCTAGCAGTTGGCCACAATGCTGCCGCAACGGTTACCCATGGAACGATTGCCCGAATTGCGCCAGCAGCTTGCATCAATGAGGTGCGCTTTTCAAAAGCACGATTGGCCGATGCAACCAGTTGACTGTCAACGCCGGATGCCTTCGCAAGGTACAAAAGCAATTCCGGTTGCACAACATGGTTGTAAGCGTATTCCGCATCAC
>JFJP01001225.1_pt1 | contig 23111 bp, 23 predicted proteins | sample 431651 | NCBI WGS metagenome assembly JFJP01 (sample SAMN02602958, study PRJNA72255) | Microbial mat metagenome, whole genome shotgun sequencing project. | biome: fresh water; feature: sink hole; material: water; isolation source: purple microbial (photo- and chemosynthetic) mats found in...
TTTGCTTCGCCTGTTCGAGCAGAGCTCTCGAGTCTCAATTCCTGTATTTTTTCAATTGTCAATCCTGTTATTTTTGATATAAAATCATTTTCTGCACCATTTTTTATTGCGTTTAAAGCAATTTCAATTGTGTTTTTTAATTTTTCATCTTCTCTAACTTGAAATTCCGCTTCACTTTGTAGAGAAAAAACCTCACTTGCTTTTAAGTGCAAACTGTCTAAATATCTGTTATAACCATATTGGTCTTCTTTTTCAAGACGCATAATGTCTAAAACTTCGTTGGCTTCCTTTAAACCTTTGGCTTTGAAATTGTCTTTTACTTCACTGTTTTTTAGAAAGTAAACCCATTCGTCAAGCGTGTCTTTTGCCACATCGTTGAACTGATTTACTTTTAGTAAATAATATTCCGGAAAAATATCTGCAACTTCTTGTTTTACAAATGTTTGCTTTTGTTTCTCGGATAGTCCTAAAATATCGTTTTGATGCAATCCTTTAAAGTCAGTTTTTCCTCGATAAATATAATCTTGTCCTTGACCTAAATCAAAATAAACGATGTTTATTGAAATTACTTTTTTGATCTCTGAATATTTTTCTCGTTTTTTTAGGTTTTCCGAAATAGCTTTAGAAGTTCCATAAGCCATTCTATGAAAATAATCAATTTCATAAGTGCTTTGAATTTCAATGATAATCAATTCATTTTTAGAGTTTTTAGTTAAAATATCTACTCTATTGAATTTGTCATCATCATAGTCTTGATTGCTTTCACTTTCAAGAATTTGTTCAATTTTGATGTTATCAAACAAAAGTTCACTCAAAAAACCTTCAAGTACAACAAAGTTAGCTTTGTTTCTTAAAAGTCTTTTTATTGCCCAATCAAACGATATTAATTTCTTGCTCATTAATTCTTTATTTATTTTGGCAAAGATAGAAAATAAAAAAGCAAGTCTTTTTTTTTGACTTGCTTTTCTAGCTTACAATTTATAAAGTTTCTATACTTCACTATCTGCTAAGGCTCTATTGTACATTCGTACTTCATCAAGCACTTTCGCTTAATGACTGAACTCGCAGACACAAAACCAACTTTAAATTTTGCCCTAAACCCGCCATATTGCCAAACGGTTACCAGCAGTTTTTATTTTAAAATACCAAATGTTTTGTATGCTTCTCTTGAATAGTAGCTTAAAGAAGTTTTTGGTTTGTTTTTTAAGTTAAATTGATTTATTGCTTCTTTTAAAGGTTCTTTTTTAAACGGAATATGTATAGCATTTGCAGTTTTATTTTCAATCCTATCTTTCAATGCTTTTGGCCATAAGTTAGATAATTCACTTGGAGATAGAATATAGTCAAATCCCGTGTATACAATTATTAAAGGTAAATCGAGATTGTCAACTGCATATTCAATCTCAAATGGAATCCAATCCGTATCATATTTGGTTGTTTCTCCAATTATTAAAACCAAGTTCTTACTAACTGAAAGCCTTTCTTTTAATCGTCTTCTTAATGTTTCTTTTAAACTTGTATCTCTTACTGCCGATGTTTTATCATGACTATTAATTATAGCAAAATCATCATCTGTTTTTGCTGTCCACGCTTTTATTAAATTGTAATATTTTATATCAGAATCTATTGGAACATTTGTTCCATTTGCGTGAAATGCGATATATGTACCATTTCTGTATGCCATTTTATTTCCAATTATTTTTAATTATTTCTAAATCTATTTTTTCAAATACGTCTTTCGTTAAAATTATTCTTATTGTTGAACTTAAATCTCTTTCTTTTACCGATTTTAACAATGAAATAAGAGTAAGTTGTAATAATTGTGTTTGAGGTAAACCAATTCTCGAAAGTCCATTTCCTATAAGAGGTAAGTTTATATCTGTTCCATTTCCTTCAATTCTTACTTTATTCCATAAACCATCTAATGCTTTTAACATTAATGATGGCGTGCTGTTAGCATTACAATCATTATCAGTATTTGTTAAAGCAAAAACAAAATATAAACTTTGGTTATGATTTATTGTAATAGTTGTCCCAATCTCATATTTTAATGTTTTTCCATCAACTCTATTAACTGTTTCTATTTCTTTACCAGATAATTGAGTATTAACAGCATTATCAAAAATATCTGTATGACCACCAAGAATTCTGTTAATAAAAATTCCTTGTAGACTATTTGGAGAAACTGGTTTACCAATTTTACTATCAAAATATTCACTTGCAGAAATTACTTTATGACCACTTGACGCAAATAAGTCTCCAAATTCTATTTCAACTTTTGTATTTGTGTTTTTTAGAGGAAAACTAACTTTACTTTTAGGATAAATTACAAAAAAGGCAATAAATATACTTACCAATATATAAGCTATTAAATAGCAACAATTATAACCCTTTGGTTTTATATCAAGTATCGAAAAAATTGGTTCTAAAACTGTCCATAGAGTAGCATATCCAAATGCAATAGCTAATAAGAATCTTTTTGGGTGTCTACTTATACCTAATAAAATATTTTTTATCATTTTTATTTTAAGTTATTGAATTTACGGATTTTTTGGCAAAATTGCTGTTAACGTTTTGCAGCTTGCAGAAGTGGCGGATTAAGGAAGCCTAAACTTTCGGTTAAACACTGACTTTGCAAGTACAAAACCAACTTTAAATTAAGCCCAAAGTGGCGGATTAAGGAAGCCTAAACTTTCGGTTAAACACTGACTTTGCAAGTACAAAACCAACTTTAAATTAAGCCCAAACCCCGCCATTTTTGCTGCTGCTGTTATGCCTTCGTTGTTTTTTTAAAGTGTTTTTAATATATATTCTGCTTTGTCTTTCATGTATGGTACTTCTACTTTGTAATATTTGTCGTAGTCGGGATACAGCACAATAAGAAACATTTTTGAAACAGTCAAACCATAATTTTTTTCAAGAATGTACTTATATAAACTTTGTTGTAAGCAATAACGATTATAGCTTGTGTCATCAATGTCTGCAAGTTGTCCTACACCGCTTTGCCATTGATTATTTTTTATTGGCTCTCCATTAAATGAACTAACAACTTTTTTACTTCTTTTCCAGTCGTACATTTCGTAACCATTTCCGTTTTCGGAAATTAAGTCAATTGTACCAGCTATGTGGTGATGTTCGTCAAATATTCTCCATTCAGTTCTGAAAGGCTTAATATGATGATGTTCACTTACAAAATTTTCAAATAAATGAAATTCTTCGGTTCTTTCATAAGCCTGCTCTAAATAAAAATTCTCAATTTGTTCGTGTAGAAATGTTCCGTCTTTTGCAGCGGCTTCTCCTTTGTTTTTCCACATTAGCTCGACTTCAATAGGTGTCATTCCTAATTCAGGTGCTTTTCTATTTGACCAATATACAGAGTCAAATTCAGGAAAGAATTTTGCTATTATTGTGCTTGCCGATGGAGCAGGAGTATTGTCAATTGTATAAATATGAGGTTCTGGATAGAACTTAATTCTGCTGTCTCTTGGATGCTTATTTTTAAGATTAAATGCTATAGATTTCTTGTCGTCAACTTCTCCGATTAAAGTTGGTTTGACTAATTGCTCTTCCTTGAATTCTTGTTCGTCAAAATCTCTTTCGATAGTTTCGGTTTGTTCTTCAATGGATTGAAATGTATGATTAAGATATTGTTCCCTATATTTTGCTTTTTCCCACTTTTGAGCTTGTACTAAATCCCAAAGTTTTTCAACCTGTAATGAGGGTTGATTTAACAATTGGCTTGGTATTTCATAATTTGGAATTGCTGACTTTATTGTCTCTGCAATATATCGCAAACAGTCGTTTTCTTGCAAATGAACTTGATACTCAGAAAACCTAATAACTATCCAACCTCTGTCAATGAAATAGATGTCTCGATTAACGTCTTCTCCTTTGCAATGTGTAGGCTGTCGTGTAAGACCTGCATAAGGCTCGTCAATTTCAATATCGATTCTAAGGTTTGAATTTGATTTATCAACTATTGCAATGTCTGGCTCAAACGGTCGTGTTTCTTTTCCTGTGTTTAGTCTTATATTTCCTAAAACTGTAAAGTCTTTTCCAAAATATTGTTCAATAGATTTTTGAAACGATTCTTCTTTAAATCCTCTTCGTTTTGTGTTTCCGAATCTAAAGCTTCTTACAACTGTTCCTTTTTTAGGGAAACGAAAAATAGGATATGAATTTGGTGTTTGAACTTTGGAAATATCATAATTTACAAAGTCAATTTTACCTTTCGATTTTGCTGTTTCTTCTTTGGCTTTGGGAAGTTGTTCTTCGGATTTTGGCTTAGCCTTTGGCTTAACTTCAAATGTTTCAACTTTAGGAATTACTTTTTCCTGTTTTACTTCTGCCGGCTTTACATAAATAGGTTTTGGCTCATTTACATTTGAGTTATCTTCAACAGAATTTTCATCAAATACTTTAGTTTGTGGTTTTTCTAATGTAGTTTTTTCTTTTTTTGACTCAAGTTTTGGTTTAAAAGTTTCTTTCTCTGCTATTACTGTAGATGTTTTACTTTGATTTCCTAAATTTTCAATTTTTGGTTTTTGTTTTTTCCTTGTAAATCTCCAAACAAAATATATCATTAAAGTTGTCGCAATAAATATAGCTGTCCAAAATCTCAAAGGATGTATTGTCTTGAATTCAATTAAAAGTTGGTAAGTTTCTTCCATTATGTTGTTTGTTTACGGTGTCGCTCTACAATGAGGCATAACTTGTATATAGTCGATACAAACTTTCGTATATGCACCTAAAAATGGGTAGATTGGCGAAGGTTTTTTTCACTTTATTAGCAACCAAAGATATTTATTTTTTCTTACAAATAATCAAAAGGACTTTTATTTTTTTAGAAGTAAAAATAATTGTGAATGGAAACCTATTACTCTTTAGCTCCTTGATAAAATACTGTTAATTCTTCATCTGACATCTTGTCAGATTCATTCAAATAATTGTAACTTTGCATTCTTATTGTAACACACTTTTAAAAGTGACTATGGAAAAAATTGTCGAAGAAAGCAAACAAGGCGAAAGTCTTGTTTTAGAAAATAAACCCGAAAACACAAAGAAGCTTTATATTGAAAGTTATGGTTGCGCTATGAACTTTTCTGATAGTGAAATTGTAGCTTCTATACTTACAAATGAAGGTTATAATACTACACAAATATTAGAAGAAGCTGATTTGGTTTTGGTAAATACTTGCTCTATTCGTGATAAAGCTGAACAAACTGTTAGAAAACGTTTAGAGAAATACAACGCTGTAAAACGTGATATTAATCCTAAAATGAAAGTGGGCGTTTTGGGCTGTATGGCAGAACGATTGAAAGAACAATTTCTAGAACAAGAGAAAATTGTGGATATGGTTGTTGGTCCTGATGCTTACAAAGATTTACCCAACTTACTTGCCGAAATTGAAGATGGACGCGATGCTATTAACGTACTTTTATCTAAAGAAGAAACCTATGGTGATATTTCGCCTGTGCGATTGAACTCTAATGGTGTTTCTGCGTTTGTTTCCATAACACGTGGTTGCGATAATATGTGCACTTTTTGCGTGGTACCATTTACTCGAGGTCGTGAACGCAGTCGAGAGCCACAAAGCATTATGACAGAAATTCAGCAGCTTTGGGCTACTGGATATAAAGAAATTACACTTTTAGGTCAGAATGTGGATAGTTACCTTTGGTATGGTGGCGGACTGAAAAAAGATTTTGATAAATCAACCGAAATGCAACAAGCTACTGCTGTTAAATTTGAACAGTTGTTAGAAATGGTGGCTGTTGGTTTTCCTAAAATGCGGATTCGCTTTTCGACTTCCAATCCACAGGATATGCACGAAGAAGTGCTGCACATCATTGCAAAATATCCAAATATTTGTAAGCATATTCATTTACCTGTTCAATCGGGAAGTAATAGAATATTGAAGGAAATGAACAGACTTCATACACGAGAAGAATACATGAAATTGATTGACAACATCAAATCAATAATTCCAAATGTTTGTATAACGCAAGACATGATTGCAGGTTTTCCAACAGAAACAGAAGCAGATCATCAAGACACTTTGAGTTTAATGGACTATGTAAAATATAGTTTTGGATATATGTATGCCTATTCTGAACGTCCTGGAACTTTGGCTGGAAGAAAAATGGAGGATGATGTTCCTGAAGAAACCAAAGCAAGAAGATTACAAGAAATAGTTGATTTGCAAAGAACACATAGCGCTTTTAGAACTCAAGAATTTGTGGGGCAAACGGTGGAAGTTTTGGTTGAAAAAACCTCTAAAAAATCGGAGAATGATTTATCAGGAAGGAATTCACAAAGCATTACAGTTGTTTTTCCAAAAGAGCATTACAAAGTTGGCGATTTTGTTAATGTAAAAATCACCAATTGCACCAGCGGCACTTTGATTGGCGAAGCTATTGGCTTTTCTGAAATGAATTAATTTTACCAAAAATTACACAAATTTTCACAAATTATAATCCTATGACTGATGCAATCTAATATTATTACAAGAAAGATGAAAACTACGAAATTTTAAGAATATGTTAGGTTTGAGTGAGATGAATTAATCTTTATTACAACAAATTACACAAATTTTTGGTCAATAAAATAAATACGAGATTACTTCAAACACCGTTAAAAATTATATGGAAATGACAAAAGAGATTATTATAAAACCAAATTATGTTTTCAAAGATTATTTTAGATTGAATTTATACATGATAATTCGAAAACCATTTGTTGTAATTATTATTTCATTCACTCTGTTAATTTTTATTTTTAGTTCTTTAGGATACCTTATTTCTAATAACAGAGCATATATTTTTAATTCATTGAAACCTTTTTATGCTTTTAGTATTTTATTTCCATCATTAATTATTTTTAGGATTTATAGATTTACTAAAAAAAGTTTAGAAAATCCAAAACTAAAAGAAAACATAAACATTAAATTAAACAATGAATTTATTGAAGATAATGGAGAAACGTTCAATATGAAATATTTTTGGAAAGACATTTTTAAAATTGTTGAAAAAAAAAGTTGGTTTTTAATTTACATAGACAAAAAATTTGCGAAAGTTATCAGAAAAGCTGACCTAAAAGACAATCAATACAACGAATTAAAAGAACTTTTTAGTTCACTAATTATAAAAAAGAGTTTGAAATAAAAGATTATGAACCTCTTCCTTTTTCACTTGCGAAGAAACTTAAAACCTTAAACTTGAAACTTTTAAACATCATTAAATGGAAACAGTACAATCTATAAAACAACGATTTGAAATTATTGGAAATGATCCAAAACTCAATCGTGCGGTAGAAAAAGCCATTCAGGTGGCACCCACTGATATTTCGGTGTTGGTTGTGGGTGAAAGTGGCGTTGGAAAAGAAAGTATTCCTAAAATTATTCATTCGCTTTCACACAGAAAACACGGAAAATATATTGCGGTTAACTGTGGCGCCATTCCAGAAGGAACCATTGATAGTGAACTTTTTGGACACGAAAAAGGTTCGTTCACAGGTGCAAATAACGCACGTGAAGGTTACTTTGAAGTGGCTAATGGCGGAACTATTTTCCTTGATGAAGTGGGTGAATTACCTTTAACCACTCAAGTTCGCTTGTTACGTGTTTTAGAAAATGGCGAGTTTATAAAAGTAGGTTCGTCTCAAGTTCAAAAAACCAATGTCAGAATTGTGGCGGCTACTAATGTAAATATGTTTGATGCCATAGAAAAAGGAAAGTTTCGTGAAGATTTATATTATCGTTTAAGCACTGTTGAAATAGGACTTCCGCCATTGCGAGAACGTAAAGAAGATATTCATTTATTGTTTAGAAAATTTGCTTCCGATTTTGCCCACAAATACAAAATGCCCGCCATAAAACTTGATGATGATGCGGTTAAATATTTACAAAATTACAGATGGAGTGGCAATATTCGCCAGCTTAGAAATTCTGCAGAGCAAATATCGGTTTTAGAAACAAAACGAGAAATTTCTCTTCAAACATTACTGTCTTATTTACCTCAAGAAGGAAGTCAATTACCGAGTGTTATTGGTGGAAAAAAAGCTGAAAATGATTTTTCTACCGAAAGAGATATTCTCTACAAAGTGCTTTTTGACATGAAAAGTGATTTGAATGACCTGAAGAAATTGACTTTAGAATTGATGAAAAATGGATCTAAAGTGCAAGACATCAATCCAAATTTGATTCAGAAAGTTTATGGAAAATCTGATGAGGAAACGTTTTTTGAGGAACAACCACGTAATGCAATAATACCTAAAGCTGAAGAAATTGAGCAAGAAGAATTTGAAGATGATGAAGACGACAACAACTACTTATTTGCAGAAACTGTTGAGGAAGAAGAGATTTTAAAATTGGAACAAAAAGAAATTGAGCTCATTAAAAAATCTTTAGAAAAAAACAAAGGAAAAAGAAAAGCCGCCGCCGATGAATTAGGAATTTCTGAACGAACTTTATATCGAAAAATCAAACAATATGATTTGTAATTCATTATAATAGGATTAACATTTATTGAAATAAAAAAATATATCTTTGACTTTTTATATTACTAATGAGTAAACTTAAACACATACTAATCCTTCTGGTTGCCATAACTTTACATAGTTGCGGTGCCTATAATTTTACTGGTACAGGACCCATTGATGCAAAAACGGTTCAAGTGAACTATTTTCAAAATAATGCCCCTTTAATAGAGCCCGGAATTGAGAGAACTTTTACTATTAAACTCCAAGAAATATTACAAAACCAAACCAACTTAAATTTAGTAATTTCTGGAGGTGATTTAATGTATGAAGGTGAAATTACTCAATATAATATCACTCCAATGACAGCTACGGCAGATCAAAAAGCGGCTCAAAGCAGACTATCTATTACCGTTAATGTTAGATTTGTAAATAAAAACAAAGAAGCCGATAATTTTGAAAAGACTTTTTCATTTTTTGTTGATTTTGATGCTTCTGAAAATCCAACAGGTGCAAAATTGAATACCTATTTAGATGAAATTTTTACAAGAATAACACAAGACATTTTTAATGAATCTCTTGCTAAATGGTAAAATTACTGTTGGCAGGTTGCAGTCGCAGTTTGCAATTAAATTTATAAATTTATAATCAGAAACTAAAATTAATAACTTGTAACTACTACCTAAAAACTGGTAAATGGTAACAGAAAACTAACAAAATTGAACTTAACTGATTATACATACCTAATCAATAAACCCGACGCTATTAATGAGCGACACAATACTGCTTTGGAAAAAATTATCGAGGAATTTCCCTATTTTCAAAGTGCTCGAGTTTTGCGATTAAAACATTTATACAATCAAGACAGTTTTAAATATAATAATGCATTAAAGGTAGCAGCAGCTTTTACTTCAGATAGATCTATTTTATTTGATTTTATAACATCTGTTAATTTTGTAACGGTGCAAAATGGTTTGTATGACCAAAAAGTTGCCGAATTGTTGAATATTGATGTAGTAGGTATTGAAATTGTTGAAAATTCAATCACTACAGAAACAGTTAATACTTTAGAACAATCAATACTATATTCAATTGCTAAAGCATCACCTCAAGAAGAAGATTTTAAAGAAAAATTAGAAATAGGAAAACCTTTAGAATTTACAAAAGAAGAAAAACATTCCTTTCAAGAATGGTTACAACTTTCAAGATTAAAACCAATTGAGAGAAAAGAAACGCCTACAGAATCTGAAATTTCAAGAATGAAAAAACTGGAAATTATAGATAAATTTATAGAATCAAATCCAAAAATACCGCCTGTAAACAGAGACAGTACACCAGTTATTGTATCAACAGTTATTGAGGATAAATCCTATTTAATGACCGAAACTTTGGCAAAAGTTTACCTAGAACAAAGGAAATATCAAAAAGCAATTCAAGCATATAAAATATTAATTTTGAAATATCCAGAAAAAAGTAGTTTCTTTGCAGACCGAATTTCGGATATTAAGAATTTACAACAAAACAATAATAATTAAGCAATGAGCACATTTTCAATTTTTTTAGTATTAATAACAATCGTTTGTTTCTTATTAATCATAGTAATTATGGTTCAAAACCCTAAAGGTGGAGGTTTATCTTCTGCTATTGGAGGTTCGCAACAATTGGGTGGCGTACAAAAAACTACAGATTTTTTAGACAAAAGTACTTGGGTTTTAGCAGGTTCTTTAATTACTTTAGTTTTATTATCTAGTTTAAGTTTTACAGGAAGTTTAAGCGATAACAAAAGTTTAATTGAACCAGCCGCGCCACAAACCGAGGCTCCTAAAACGGACAAAGCAGCAACTCCAACCAATAGCACTGCTACTGATTCAAAACCGGAGACTACACCAGCAACTCCAGCGAAAAAATAAGAAATACTTTTATAAAAAAAATCCCGTCTTGTTCCAAAAAACGAGAACGGGATTTTTTTTTTACAAACTTAATTCAACCCATTAAACTTTCTCCTATTTAAACCCCTTAAAAAAATTGACCTACCATCTGTCAACTTTCATTAACTTCACTGAAAAAATGTCAGTTTTAAACCCATGGCACAATTTCTGACTATATAATAGCAATCTTAAAAATTTTAATTAATATAAAACATACAAATTATGGCATTAAACATTAAACCGCTTTCAGACCGCGTAATTGTGGAACCAGCTGCTGCCGAAACACAAACAGCTTCTGGTATTATTATTCCTGATACCGCTAAAGAAAAACCTCAAAAAGGAACTGTTGTTGCTGTTGGAAACGGGAAAAAAGACGAGCCAATGACTGTAAAAGTTGGTGATATTGTTCTTTATGGCAAATACGCAGGAACCGATTTAAAACTTGATGGAAAAGATTATTTAATTATGCGTGAAGATGATATTCTGGCAATAATCTAAAATTTGTTTCAGGTTTCAAGTTTCAGGTTTCAAGTTTTATCCCTGAAAACAAAAGACAAAAAAATAACTTTAAACGTTAAACAAAATAACTTTAAACAAAAATTAAAATGGCAAAAGATATAAAATTTGATATAGAAGCCCGTGACGGTTTAAAACGTGGTGTTGACGCATTAGCAAATGCAGTAAAAGTAACCCTTGGACCAAAAGGAAGAAATGTAATAATTTCAAAATCATTTGGAGGACCAACCGTTACAAAAGATGGTGTAACCGTTGCAAAAGAAGTAGAATTAAGAGACCCATTAGAAAATATGGGCGCGCAGATGGTAAAAGAAGTTGCCTCAAAAACTAACGATTTAGCAGGAGATGGAACTACAACTGCAACTGTTTTAGCACAAGCAATTGTAAAAGAAGGATTAAAAAACGTTGCGGCTGGAGCTAATCCTATGGATTTAAAACGCGGAATTGATAAAGCTGTTGAAGCCATTGTAAAAGATTTAGGAAAACAATCACAAGAAGTGGGTTCGTCCTCAGAAAAAATAAAACAAGTAGCTTCTATTTCTGCAAATAATGATGAAGTTATTGGCGATTTAATTGCTACCGCTTTTGGAAAAGTTGGAAAAGAAGGAGTCATTACTGTTGAAGAAGCTAAAGGAACCGAAACTTATGTTGATGTAGTAGAAGGGATGCAGTTTGACAGAGGTTATTTATCTCCATATTTTGTTACCAATCCAGAGAAAATGAATGTTGAATTAGATAATCCATACATTCTTTTATACGATAAAAAAGTATCTTCTCTTAAAGAATTACTTCCAGTTTTAGAACCCGTTGCTCAATCTGGCAAACCATTATTAATTATTGCAGAAGATGTTGATGGCGAAGCTTTATCAACTTTGGTTGTAAATAAATTGCGTGGTGCTTTAAAAATTGCTGCTGTAAAAGCTCCAGGTTTTGGTGACAGAAGAAAAGCTATGTTGGAAGATATTGCCATATTAACTGGGGGAACTGTAATTGCAGAAGAAAGTGGTTACACACTTGAAAATGCAACATTAGAAATGCTAGGAACAGCCGAAAAAATTGCAATTGATAAAGACAATACAACGATTGTAAACGGCGCAGGAAATGCCGATTTAATTAAAAACCGAGTGAACCAAATCAAAGGTCAAATGGAAACAACGACCTCTGATTATGATAAAGAAAAATTGCAAGAACGATTGGCTAAATTAGCTGGTGGTGTTGCTGTTTTATATGTTGGCGCTGCTTCTGAGGTGGAAATGAAAGAGAAAAAAGACCGTGTTGACGATGCTTTACACGCCACTCGTGCTGCTGTAGAAGAAGGTATTGTTGCCGGCGGAGGTGTTGCTTTGTTAAGAGCTAAAGCATCTTTATCATTGATTAAAGCAGACAATGCTGATGAAGCTACTGGTATTCAAATTGTTTTCCGTGCGGTAGAATCTCCATTAAGAACAATTGTTGAAAACGCTGGACTTGAAGGTTCTGTAGTGGTGGCAAAAGTTTCTGAAGGAACAGGCGATTATGGTTATAATGCTAAAACAGACGAATATGTTGATATGTTAAAGGCAGGAATTATTGATCCTAAGAAAGTAACTCGTGTAGCTCTTGAAAACGCTGCTTCTGTTGCAGGAATGATTCTTACTACAGAATGTGCTTTGATTGATATCAAAGAAGAAAACGCTGGTGGCGGAATGCCAATGGGTGGTGGAATGCCAGGAATGATGTAATTAAACTAAATTAAATCCATTAGATAATAATAGCTAATGGATTTTTCTTATTTTTGAAAATAATTCAAAGAAATATGGAATATTTAATAGAAATATGGAATTTTATAAAATTAAACTTTTCTAATACTCTTTTAATAGCGGTTGCAGGATATTTTATCCAAAGAAATCATAAATTAAAAGATGAATTAAAATCTGAAAAAAACAAATTTTTTGCAGAAAATTTCACAAAAAGCTGTAATAACTTATTTGAATTATTAGCTGAAACAAGAAATAAGTTTCAAATATCTCAAAGCGATTTAATAACAACTTCAAACAAAATAAAAATACTAACTAAAAAAAATTATTTATATCTATCAGATGAAATTATTAGTATTTGTCATAATTATTCAGATTATTTGTTGGAAATTTCTCAAAACAGCAGAAATAGAGAACTAAAATTTGAAGATGACTTGTTAAAAAAATTTAAAAAAGAATTTAAAAAATAATGAAACAAGTTCATGTCAATGGTAAATATGATGAAAACAATATTAGTAGCTTAATTTTAAAATTAAACTTTGTTTTCAATCTTGAAAACAAAGAAGTAAAAAATTGTGATTTTCAGATAAAAATCCCTCAAAAAGATTTTACTTCAATAACTTCACTTGTTATATATAAAATACTAGCATACAGCTTAGATAACAAATGTTTAGATAATCCATCTGCTAATATTGATGAAATAACAATATTGTTTTCTAAGTTTCATTTACATGATTTGATTAAAGCATATTATGACAAGAAAGATGTTGATAGAATTTTTGCCGACATTAAGCCATTACAAAAAAGCGATTTTTTTGTAGCACCACATCCAATTAACAGAGATGTTATAAAAAGTAAAGATGATTTGAGTAATAAATATTATGAAATTATTCACGACTATTATAAAGATAAAAATTTTGACATAATAGAATATATAAAAACTTGTTTAGTTGAAATTTCTTCCAATTTTCTTTACCATGCAGAAAACGACGAAAAATCAATACTAATGGCAGAAGGAAATAAATCAAAAGTTGAAATCATTTCAGTAGACACTTCCGAAGGAATATTATCTACAATGAAAGAAAAATACACTGATTCTAATACTAAATTATTAAATCTTGCGTTTCAGAGAAAAGTATCTTCAAAAATAGAAAATGGTCATTGTGGAACTGGGTTGTGGCTTATTAATGAAATAGTTAATAAACTTAAAGGAAAGTTAATTATTCATACCGAAGGATATATTTATAGAAATATTCAAGGAAAAGTTAGTACATTTGCATCAAGTTATTGGAAAGGTACAATTGTTTACGTTAAACTTCCAATCACTGAAGTTTTAGAAATAAATAACTTCTTTACGGAAATTATGTCTAAAGAAAAAAAATATATATGATGAATTTAGTTTTATCCAAATTTGGGAATGTTATTGCTACAGATGAAAAAAGTGCTGAAATATATAATTTTATAAATGAAGCAGTTAAAAAAAATGATGTAGTTAAAATTGACGCTAAAAATGTAACAATTTCCACAAAGTCATCTCGATTGATTTTTGGAAAATTGTATAAACAATTAACCTCTAAAATATTTTTAGAAAAAATTGTTATTGAAAATGCATCTCCGATATTTATGTTCTCAGTGAATGAAGGAATATCAACCGAAATTGAAATGATTTAATAAAAAAACAAATAAAAAATCCGTCTTGTTGAAGAACTTGACGGATTTTTTTATTGGTAAATTAATTTTAATTTCTCTTTTTCAAAAATTTCATTAAAACCGGAATTGTAGTTATTAAAACTATTCCGATAACAATATATTCAATGTAATGTTTTAAATCAATATTAAATTGTGTCAAGAACAATTCATATAAATAATGTCCTGCAAAAATCATAGTAAATGACCAAAGTAGTGAACCTAAGACATTATAAAACATAAACTTCTTCTTTTCCATTTCTACAATTCCTGCAACTACAGGAGCAAATGTTCTTACCACTGGCAAAAATCTTGCAAAAACAATTGCCTTAGTACCATATTTGTCAAAAAACTCTTTTGATTGAAATAAATATTTTTTCTTGAAGAAAAAGCTATCTTCTCTTTTAAACAAATAACTTCCGCTTTTCTTTCCAAACCAATAACCAACCATGTTACCAATAATTCCCATTACAGAAACCAAGGCTGCAAGAAAAGAAACATTCAGAAAATCACTCCCAGTTGAAAATTCTTTCATCAACAATTGACTGTATATTCCACACAAGAAAAGTAAACTATCACCAGGCAAAAAGAATCCTGCCAACAATCCTGTTTCGGCAAATACTATAAATAAAACAACGTAAAGTCCAATTTTTATTCCTCCAAATTCTAATAGAATATAAAATTCTGGGTTAAGTAGTTGTTTCCAATCAAAATCATTCATAAAAATGTAAAATAAGTTAGTTTAGTTTGAGCACGTGAAAGTAACCATTATTTATTGATGTAGCAATATTATTTGCTTTTTTGACTTAAAAATAACATAATTCTCATTCTTTGTACATTCTATAAAAAAATCAAAATAATAATCTATTTTCTTTCATAATGGCAACATCCATGAAGATTTTCATAATCCTCATCAGTAGCTTTTACTTCATCTGTATCGTGCCCAACCTTGGCTATCGCTTTTTTTACATCTAAAACAGAACATTTCTCTTCATTGATAATTAATTGCAACCTATTGTTGTCTAAATCATATTCGGCACTTTTAACACCTTTTACTGAAAACGAAGCTTTCTCAATTCGCTTTTTACATAAATCGCAATTGCCTAAAACTTCAATTTCGTATTTGGCATTTTTATTTTTTTTGTCCTGAGCTTGTGCTGAAAGTGCTACAAATAATAGCATCATTCCAATTAATAGGTTCTTCATACTTTGATATTTTTTATAATTATTTTATTTTAAATCTTAATCCTGCGTAATACATTTGACCAAAAATTGGTGCATAAACTATAGAAGTGTCAAAATGCGTTCCAAAAGGATTGTGTTCACCCAATATTGCATTTTGTTGTCGGTAATTTCCAATATTTTCACCTCCAATATAAACTTCAAAAACACTAGAAAGTGTTCGCGTAATTTGTGCATTCATGACAGAAAATGATGGAGAAAACTCTGGCAATCTATCATCAACTGGATTTGAGGCTGTTGTTGGGAGTTGCTGTTTCCCTAACCAGTTCCATGTAAAATCAAACTTCCACTGCTTACCTTTTTCTTTGATATGGGTTTCATATTCTAAATTACCAAAAAACCTATGCTTTGCCTGAAGTGGTCTTTGAAAACTACCCGACAAATAATCGGTTGAAATATCATAATATTTGTAAGCTGTTCTTAAATTGAAATGTTTAATAATCTCATAATTAAAATCTATTTGCAAACTATTAGCATAAGAAACGCCTTTTAAATTGTAAAACAATACTTGTTGCGAACTTTGCATTACATCAACTATAGCTTGATTTTGAAAATCGGTTCTGTAAAAATCTAAAGTCATGTCGGCACTTTTACCAAATAACAGAAAGTTTTGAGTAAAACTTATTCCGTAATTCCATGCAATTTCAGGGTTCAATCCGTATAATTTTCCGTTTGATTCCAAAATCGAAAAAACTCTTGAACTCCCAAATAATTGCTGATTTTCTGCAAAAATATTAGCAGCACGTTTGCCTCTTCCTGCAGAAAATCTAAAAACCGATTTTTCCCATGGATTATATCTTACGTGCAATCTTGGGGTAAAAAAAGCGCCTAGTCTATTGTGATAATCAAATCGACCCCCTAAAATATAGCTGAACTTATTGTTGTTATCAAAAGTATATTCAAAGAAAGCCCCCAATGAATTATCAATTCGACTCACATCAGATAAGTTTACAAATTCAGCATATTTATCATAAGTAAAATTCAAACCCGTTGCAAACTTGTGCATGGTATTGTTTATTATCGAATTGAAAATTAAATTAGAATAATAACTCTGTTGCTTGATGTTATATTGATTTAATCCAAAATAAGATTGTTGATTATGATTGCTAAACGCATTTTGAAAACCAAAACTTTGATAAGGCATAGCTGCAAAGACATATCCTATTTTGGAAGTAAAATCAAAACGTTCTGTGTTAATTTCTGAACCCCAAGAATTAGTTGTCAATTTATCTCTCTTTGGACTGAAATCCAATTCACCAGTTTGTTTTTCATCTTTCATAAATTTGAAATTAATAAAAGAAACCCAACCTGTTTCTGTATTTGTATATTGCCACCGATTGACCAAATTAATTTGTTTTCCTAATGGATTATCTAAAAAATGGTCGTGATTCATATCGTTTTTTGCAACTCTTGCGTTTCCGTGAAGGTAAAAACTTGTAGCCCAATTATCAGAAATTTTTCTATTGAAATGTGTATTCAGCTCCAATCTAGAATCTGTTGAACCATAAACATTAAGAAAAAAAGGGATGTCTTTTATTGGTTTAATAAGTTCTGTGTTAATCTGTCCCGAAATACTTTCGTATCCGTTAACAACACTTCCTGCGCCTTTTGTTATTTGAATACTTTCTACCCAAGTGCCCGGAGTAAATGATAAACCATAAGCCTGAGAAGCACCTCTTACTGATGGAATATTTTCCTCTGTAATCATTAAATAGGGAGAAGTTAAACCTAACATTTTTATTTGTTTGGTTCCAGTCAAAGCATCAGAAAAATTGACATCTATTGATGGATTGGTTTCAAAGCTTTCTGCCAAATTACAGCAAGCTGCTTTAAGCAACTCTTTACTTGTAACTACTGATGTATTGGCTATTTTTGTTAGTGATTTTTTTATTCCTTTTTGTTTGCTATCTATTTTAACTTCTTCTAATTTTTCTTGAGAAAAAGTTGTAGCAATAACAAACAACATGAGGAATAATGTTGTTTTTTTCATAGTAAAAATTTAATCGTTATTCATATAAAATTTTGATTTCTAATAGATAGTAGAAATCCTAATGAATTTGGATTAAATCATGCGTAAAAAGTGTATTGGCAATAGAGCAGATACAATGGTGGTGCATTGGCATCACAATAATAAGCTAGGTAGTATGATTTAATAGAACTTTTTACTGAGGCAAAATAAATTTTCTTGAAAGAAGTTGTATAAAAAAACAAATCAAAATCAAAAGAAATTGATTTGAAAGCAAATTTTTGGGAGTTGTCTTTTAGATTTACTTCTTTGTTTGAACAACACTTTTTAGGAACTATTTCTTTTTTTGCGCAACAAGATTTTTCCTCTTTAACGGACATATTACACGTTTCTTCATCAGAAAAAACAGAAGAAATAGCAGCAATCTTTTCGCCACAATAATGCACATTGAAAGCCAATCCTGAATTGGAAATCAATAGAAAGAAAGCTAAAAGCAATGCTACGTTCTTCTTTATTTGCATAATGCAAAGGTAGATAATTGATTAGAATTATTTTAAAAACTTTGTTAAAACTTTACAATTCAAATGCTTGATACCTATGATTAGGTTCAATCTTGCTTCATTTTTTTCTGGTAATAGAAAGCCGGAATGAAAAGCATTATAAAAATAGGCTGTATAATAAACCTTCTTATGTAAAAAAGGTTCATTTTGTTAGTTTCTCCAAATTTTAAAAGAACAAAAAAGAAACTTACCATCAAAATAATTCCAAAAACAGAATACAGAAAAATGGAGAACTTAATAATTTTAGCATCATTAAAAATCAATCGAAGTAATCCTAAAGAAATAATAGAATTCAAATAAAATCTAAACCCTAAACTAAAGAATAATTTTATGATATCTATTTTGGGTAATGGCAGATTATTGTAATTCAATTTATAATAATCACGTAATGGATCATAAAAAAGGGTGTCTTCAAAAGCTCTGATGGCAATTAGGAAACTAATCAAAAACAAAACAGCTGTTAATTTCAGCTTATTATTAAACAGATTTTTTAGCATAAGTAGAAAATTTATTAACCCAAATTACCCAAAGTAAAAAAACAATTCCGTAGATAAATAAGGGAAAAATTACACTATGTAGAACATTCTCGTACTTTGGAAAGTGAAATATTGCCATACAAAGCAATGCAATTCGCAACACATTAAAAAAATGAACAATTAAAACCCCTATCGATATAAATACTAATGTATGTTTTAACCTTCCTGAAAATGCAATTATAAAACTGATAAAAAGAATAATTACACTCACGGCATTACAACCTTCAATAATTCTTGCAACCCATTTATCATGATAATAGAGTTTGACACTTGCTTCTTTCAAGTTGGGCATAATATAGGAGTTATCATCAAAAATTGAAAGTGTCGTTTTAGATTGATTAGCAACTATTTGGGTAATGTGATCTACTTCAAACTTCTTTTCATCAAACTGTTTTAGGTAACTTTGATACATTAGCGTCATCACTAAATAAGAAAGTAGAAACTTAGTTAAGAAAACTAAAAATGGTTTAAATTGAACAATGTATTCTTTCAAAATATAATTTTTAACAAATTTTAGGTAAAAGTAAGAAATTACAATGGTTACTTTTGCAAAAAAAGAATAGAATATGAAATTTGATGCATTAAAAACAGAAGTAATTAGCCTACTTACAAGTGAAAAAGGGAGCAGAGACGAAAAACTTAAACGACTTTGCCAATTTTTATCTGATAACGTTAATTACTATAATTGGGTTGGTTTTTACTTTGCCAATCACGAAAATAAAACCTTACATCTTGGTCCTTATGTTGGTGCCGAAACCGACCATACAGTAATTCCATTTGGAAAAGGAATTTGTGGACAAGTAGCCCAATCGAATGCAAATTTTGTAGTACCTGATGTATCGGCTCAAGATAATTATATTGCTTGTAGCTTTACAGTTAAGTCTGAAATTGTGGTTCCTTTGTTTGTAAACGGAATCAATATTGGTCAAATTGACATTGATAGTCATGTAATTGACCCTTTTACCGAAGCCGATGAGCGATTTTTAGAGTTTGTAAATGAGGAAGTTGCAAGGCTTTTTTAGGTTGGGTGTTGGGTGTTGGAAGATGGAAGATGGAAGTTGGAAGTTGGAAGATGGAAGTTGGAAGATGGAAGATGGAAGATGGAAGTTGGAAGTTGGAAGTTGGAAGTTGGAAGTTGGAAGATGGAAGATGGAAGATGGAAGATGGAAGATGGAAGTAGGAGGTTGGAAGATTTTTTTTTTGGTATTTAAAAAATTGGAATTTTAAAATTAAATTTTATCTTTGCACCCGAATTAGGAAAGTCCTTTTTCATACATAATAATCATTTAATATAATATTGGAATGTATTTAACTAAAGAAACAAAAGCTGAAATCTTTGCTAAACACGGAGGAAAAGCAGAAAACACTGGTTCTGCTGAAGGGCAAATCGCATTGTTCACATTTAGAATCTCTCACTTAACGGAGCACTTGAAAAAAAATCGTCACGATTACAATACCGAGCGTTCATTAGTTCTTTTAGTAGGTAAAAGAAGAAGTCTTCTTGACTACTTGAAGAAAAAAGATATCAACAGATATCGTGAAATTATTAAAGAATTAGGTATTAGAAAATAATACATAATATAAAGAGGTGCTTTTGCGCCTCTTTTTGTTTTAAAAATAATAAGAATATAAATAAGAAAAGTTTCGGTTTTTCATTGGGTTACATACAACTACTACACAACAACTACAACACAACTAACCTAATAGTTTAACGAATTAAATTTTTATGATTCCAAAAGTAACCCAAGAAACAATCGATTTAGGTGATGGAAGAACCATCACAATCGAAACAGGTAAATTAGCAAAACAAGCCGATGGTTCGGTTGTTGTTAGATGTGGCGACTGTATGCTTTTAGCTACAGCAGTATCAGCAAGAACTTCTAACCCAGCTGTAGACTTTTTACCTCTTACGGTAGATTACCGTGAAAAATTTGCAGCGGCTGGACGTTTTCCAGGAGGATTTTTCAAAAGAGAAGCTCGCCCTAGCGATAACGAAGTATTAACCATGCGTCTTGTTGACCGTGTTTTGCGTCCGCTTTTCCCAGATGATTATCATGCTGAAACACAGGTGATGATTCAATTAATGTCGCATGATGACAATGTTATGCCAGATGCTTTAGCAGGTTTAGCAGCATCTGCAGCATTAGCCGTATCAGACATTCCTTTTTACAACTTAATTTCTGAAGTACGTGTAGCACGTGTTGATGGTAAATTTGTAATCAACCCAAGCAGAACTCAATTAGAATTATCTGACATCGACATGATGATTGGAGCTTCTTTAGATTCTGTTGCCATGGTTGAAGGAGAAATGAAAGAAATCTCTGAAGCAGAAATGGTAGAAGCTATCAAATTTGCTCACGAAGCTATCAAAGTACAAATTCACGCTCAATTGCGTTTACAAGAAGCTTTTGGTAAAAAAGAAACACGTACTTATGAAGGTGAGAAAGAAAATGAAGAAATCTACAAAAAAGTAAAAGCAGCAGCATACGATAAAATCTATGCAATTGCAAAAGTAGGTTCGGCTAAACACGAAAGAAGTGCCGCATTTGCAGAAGTAAAAGAAGAAGTTAAAGCTTTGTTTACAGAAGAAGAATTGGCTGCTAACGGAGATTTGGTATCTAAATATTTCTATAAAACTAATAAAGAAGCAGTTCGTAACGTAATTCTTGAATTAGGAATTCGTCTTGACGGAAGAAAAACAACAGAAATCAGACCAATTTGGTGTGAAACTGATTATTTACCTTCTGTCCATGGTTCGTCATTATTTACTCGTGGAGAAACTCAAGCCCTGGCAACAGTAACTCTTGGAACTTCAAGAGAAGCTAACCAAATTGATTCGCCATCAGAACAAGGAGAAGAAAAATTCTACTTACATTATAATTTTCCACCGTTTTCAACAGGAGAGGCTAAACCTTTAAGAGGAACTTCAAGAAGAGAAGTTGGTCACGGAAACTTAGCACAACGTGCTTTAAAAAATATGATTCCTGCAGATTGTCCTTACACCATTCGAATTGTATCTGAAGTATTAGAATCTAACGGTTCGTCTTCTATGGCTACAGTTTGTGCTGGAACAATGGCTTTGATGGACGCTGGAGTTCAAATGGTAAAACCGGTTTCTGGAATTGCTATGGGATTAATCACCGATGGTCAAAATTTTGCAGTTCTTTCAGATATCTTAGGTGATGAAGATCATTTAGGAGATATGGACTTTAAAGTAACTGGAACAAAAGACGGAATCACTGCTTGCCAAATGGACATCAAAATTGAAGGATTGAGATATGACATTATGGAACAAGCGTTAGGTCAAGCTCGTGAAGGTAGAATGCACATTTTAGGAAAAATCACTGAAACAATTGCAACGCCAAGAGCTGACGTTAAAAAACATGCTCCAAAAATTATCACTAGAACCATTCCTGGTAACTTCATTGGTGCTTTAATTGGACCTGGTGGAAAAGTAATTCAAGAATTACAAAAAGCTACTGGAACTACCATTGTTATTAACGAAGTTGATGAGCAAGGTGTTGTTGAAATCCTTGGAACTGATCCAGACGGAATTGCAGCAGTTTTGGCTAAAATCGATTCTATCATCTTCAAACCAGCAATGGGAGAAGCTTATGAAGTGAAAGTAATTAAAATGTTAGATTTTGGTGCGGTGGTAGAATATACTTCAGCTCCAGGAAACGAAGTATTACTTCACGTATCGGAACTAGCTTGGGAACGTACTGAAAATGTTTCTGATGTAGTGAAAATGGGTGATGTGTTTATGGTAAAATACTTAGGAGTTGATCCTAAAACTAGAAAAGAAAAAGTTTCTAGAAAAGCACTTTTGCCAAGACCTCCAAGAGAAGAAAATAAAATTACTCCAAAAGCGGAATAATTCACTTTTTATAAATTAAAAACCCCAATTCATTTGTTTGAGTTGGGGTTTTTGGTTTATTTAGTCATTGCGAGGAACGAAGCAAAGCAATCTTTTAGTCATTACAAAATTCTAAAACTTTATTTGCAATAGCTGTTAGTGCTTTATCAATTGTTCTTTCTTTTGAATGTTCTTTTAGCGATATTATTTTTTCGTGATTTTCGCCAGTAATTAAATTCTTTATATTTCCATAAGGCAAGTATTGATAATCCGCCAAGCTTAAAATACTGTGTTGCAATGTTGTTTTCTCATTGTTTACCGTTGCTCTTTTAATAATATCCAAGCCCGGAAAATCACTTACTTTTACACATAGTATTTGTTTGGTAGCATCTGCTTTTATAAGATTAATTCCTGTGGCAACTTCGTGTTCTAAAATATAATTTGAAGTAAAAAAGTCAATAGATAGCATAAAGATTATCAAATCTGCTTCTTGAAGTTCTTTTTGAATTTGGTCGTCCCACAATCCAATTGTTATTTCATCACAACTCCAAGTATCAGCAATTTTAAAAGTACCCAAGAAATTTAGATATTTTTTCAATTCATTTTTATA
>JFJP01038217.1_pt1 | contig 23107 bp, 17 predicted proteins | sample 431651 | NCBI WGS metagenome assembly JFJP01 (sample SAMN02602958, study PRJNA72255) | Microbial mat metagenome, whole genome shotgun sequencing project. | biome: fresh water; feature: sink hole; material: water; isolation source: purple microbial (photo- and chemosynthetic) mats found in...
CCGGGTTGAGAATTACCGGTATGCCTTTTTTATGGGCCATCTCAGCGGCATATTCAACCGTTTCAATGGGGATTTCAAGCTGCATAAGAAGGAGGTCGGCGGTCTCGATTTCGGATTTCGCGCTTTCAATGTCGGCCGGACTCAAGCTGGCATTTGCACCCGAAGCCACAACAATGCAGTTCTCCCCATTGGCATCCACGGTTATTAAAGCCACCCCGGAAGGATTCCTGGGATCGGAAAATATGTATTTCGTGTTTATGCCTTCGGAATTGTAGAGTTCAACGGATTGCCGGCCAAACACATCGTTTCCCGTTTTCGAGATAAAGGTGACTTTTCCACCCATACGGGCTGCAGCAACTGCCTGGTTGGCCCCTTTGCCTCCGGGATTCATCAGAAATGTGCCACCGATAACGGTTTCACCGGGGATTGGAAGACGATCGGCTTTGATAACCATATCTGTGTTGCAACTTCCGATTACAATGATTTTCTTGGTTTGCATCTTAGTTCAATTTGAGGGTATGGGGCAAATATATGGAATACAAAAAGGGAAAATGCACAATAATCATCAAATAATAGTAATTACAAATATCCAACATTATTTGAATAATTTCAATACAATCCTGATTTCATGAAATCAGCAAATTTTATATGTACGGAATTGAAGATCTGGTATCATAATTTTAAAATATCTCTTTCAGATTACATAACACATTTTGATAGTGATTTTTTCAGGGTGCGTACCCAAATAATTAATTCCGCAAAAGCGAAACTTTATTTCGTTTAATTCGCATAATGCCTATCTTAGTGCCCTTGACCGAGGCCATAGAATGAGGCTCGGGCAAATTGTTGCAATTAAACCCGGAACCCCCATGAAAAGAGACTTGCAGAGAATGATGATTTTGTTTTTCGCCCTGGTTTTTTCGCTTTCCCAGGAGCGGGGTGGAGCTTAAAGTGGCTTTGCATAACATTATCAAAGCTCACACAACATTTCCTTATACAAGCAGCGGGACCGATGTCTGGGACATCCTTAAGCTCTCCGACCGGGATCCTGCAAATCCTGCAAACGTGATACTTTTTTACACCGGCTGGTCGGTAAATGCAGCACAGGAATACGCCAACGGTGCCGGTTGGAACCGTGAGCATGTATGGGCAAAATCGCACGGGCCCTTCAGTGAGGATGTAAAAGGTCCGGGAACCGATTGTCATGCCCTTCGCCCCTGCGATGTCTCCGTGAACTCGGCACGCAATAACCGGCATTTCGATTATGGGGATTTTGAATACCTCGATGGTATAGATAAGGTTCCTACGGGATGCAAGACCAGCTCTGCTCGTGATGTTTGGGAGCCCCGCGATGTTGAAAAGGGGGATGTTGCCCGGATGATTTTCTACATGGCTACACGCTATGAAGGTGGCGACGGGTTTCCGGATCTGGAGGTTGTGGATTATTTCCCGGCCAGTTCTGCCGAACCGAAGCATGCATTTTTCACAACCCTTATGGAATGGAACAAAATCGACACGGTCGACTCTTTCGAGATAAACCGCAACAACGTGGTTTACAGCTATCAGAAAAACCGCAATCCTTTTGTTGATCACCCCGAGTTCATCGACCTGATCTGGGGTCCACCGGTGATCGTTGAGAACCTCCTTCCCCAGATCGCGAATATCAGCTACTCCCCGAGCATCCCCACCTCATCCGACATTTTGCGATTCACGGCCGATGCCAGCGACACCGACGGCACGGTGCAGAGTGTAAGGCTGTATTGGGGACTTAGCGCCGACAATCTGCTGAACTATTCTGAAATGGTTTTTGTAGATAACGAATACACCGCCAGCCTTTCCCCGCAAACGGCCGGCTCTGAGATTTTCTTTGCCATTGAAGCCTTCGACAACGATGATGCAAAAAGCACTTCGGAAGTCCAGAATTTCAGCATTGGCTCTGTAAACACATCCATCAGTACGGTTGGAAATCCCGGCTTTATTTATCCAAACCCTGCCTCATCAACCATCAGGGTGGAACATAAACCTTCCGAATCGGTTAATATTTGTACATCATCGGGGAAAATTCTGATTCAAACCCGCGACAACACAATTGACATAGCTCATTTGAGCAAAGGCTTGTATCTGGTGCAGATTGTCGATGAAGCCGGGAGGACAAAGAAATCCGGGAAGATTATTAAAGAATAGCAGGTATAGCCTTACTCTGGCCAAAACCTCATCGAAAGTCCTCTAGAAGAAAACGAAAAAACCCGGAATAATCCCGACCCGGAACGTGTCGATCGCCTCCCCCTGGGGCGAAAAACGATATACCGCTCCATTCTGGAGATGATCTATTGCATCCGAAACATAAATTTCGGAGTTGAGAGGGTTCACCCCCAAACCGTAAAAAAGTTTTGAGCCCGACAACGATCGCGAACGGATAAAGGGTTCCGCTGGCAAGGCTGGTGCATCCACATTCATTCTCCACACATCTCCGTTTATAAAATACAAAGTATCGGAGCTCCCGTTAATGCAAAGCTTCGACGGCCAGTTGTCGAGAGGGAGAATGTAAATTTTCTCAACCGTATGACTTGCTGCATCAATCCTTACCAAACCCGGCTGATTATCGCCATAAGCACTTCCCTCATAACCCCCGTCGCACAAAACCCAGATTTTCCCGTTTCTGTCGAGCACCATGGAATTCGGCTGCTGCAGCACCTGAATGGAGTCGATAAGCTTATCGGTTTTTCGGTCGATCACCAAAACCTTGTCATCAAAACTGTAACAATTGGTAAACACTTCATCTTCAAAACCAATAAACTGCTCGGTGGGATGCTGGTAAAAATCAGGATTGTGGTTGGCGAGATTTATTTTCCCGGAAACCGAATAGGTCGCCGGATCATAAATACTAACCGCTTTGGCATACAAATCACTTATATAGGCTTTGGAACTGTCGACAAATGAAATATACCTGGGCGACTGCAGTCCGGTTATTTTGCGGGTAAACTCAAAAGCTTTGTGGGAAGGGTATTTCCCAAAGTTCATCACCATGATTTTTCCGGAGTTGTTCATGACCACATACAGCTCCCCACTGAAAATACTTGCCGATTGGGCTACGTCGCCAAGAGGGGTATTATCGTTCTGCCGGTAAAAAACATCGTTTGCGACCTCTCCGCTCACCGGGTTGTAATAACTCAGCGAGGCATTGCCATACATAAAGTTCCCTTCGTTAAGTACCAATACGCCACCATCCTGCAGCAGTTCGGACACACTGATGTCGGGCTTATGCTGTCCAGAGAGTGGGTCGTCAGGATTACAAGCAGACATAATCAGTGCGGCAATTGCTAATCCCCCGAGAAAAAAATTCCTGTAAACCTGCTTCGATTCCATCAGAAACAGAGTTTTAGTTGGAGACTGTAATTTCTTCCCGGCATGGGTCGTTGCAGGATGGACCGATACTCCAGATTGAAAAGGTTGTGAACTTTAAGGTTAACATCGAGCTTCCAGTCGTTAAGCTGAACCTGTTTCCCAAGGCCAGCCTGGTTCATGCAATAGGAGTCCAATCGATCCCTCAGCACATGTAAAAATTCCAGATATAGGTTAACGACCAATTGTTTCGCATCAGGTAGAGCATGGCATTGGCGGAATGAACGGGGATGTAAGGCAACTGTTTTCCAAAGGAAGCATCCGACTCGCTAATTGTTTTCCCCATGTCGCGGGAATGGGTTAAGGCATAGCCGGAGCTGATTTTGTAGGCTTGCTTCCCAGATGTGTACGAAAGTGTAGCATTGGTTTCAATCCCCTTTACATCGACCTTCTCAATGTTTGCCGGGGAGAAGCCTTTAAGTTTGTATTGCCACATAATCCAGTTCTGAACCTGCGACATATATGCCATAACATCCTGACTGAAGCTCAGTCCACGCTTGCCGGTGGAAAAATGCATACCCACCTCCTGGTCAAAGCTCCTTTCGGGTTTCAGATCGGGGTTTCCGCCCGGCTGGTAGTAGAGATCGTTCAATGAAGGATACTTCGCGTTCGAAGCCAGAATGAATTTCAGGTAGTATATGGTATTCGGATCCCATGTGAAAAACCGGCATGGCTTTTTCGCGGCCAATAAAATCGGACCCAAGCCTCAGGCTGCTGTTCCACTTTGAGTTCCATCCCTTGAATACCGAACCTGAAACGCGGCTCTGGATTCGGGATTCGTTATAGCCGAAAATTTTTATTTTCTCGAGGGATTCTACCTGGTGATAATCGGCTCCTGCGGATAATTCGACCCTCAAGTCGGACGAAACCTTCAATTGAAAATCAAGGGAATTGTACAGACTGGAGGTTTGGCTTTTTGAGTCTATCTGAACCAGGTACGACTGGTCGTTCAACCTGTTTTTCTGGCTGTAATCCAGATCCATGCTGTTCAATCCGCTGAAAGCTTTCAGGCTGAAGTTCTCGCCGTAATGGAGATACGATATCTGTCCGCGGATGCTTTTATCCTCCTGCCGGTTAATGTTATTGTTCGCGCCGGTTTCGCTGGTGCTAAGCAATGGTATGCTTCGCGATGACTCCTGTCCCCAAAAACTCATACTGAAGAAATCCTTTTCGCCCGGTCTGTAATGGATTTCCTGAAGCAGCCCATAATAGCTAAACCAGGCGTCTCTGTTGGTCATCCGGGGATAGTAACGGGTGCCTGACTCCAGGTCTACCGAATCGATGATATCATAATTGGTAAAGCTGAAATCGTTGTTGGAATGGGCATAAAAAAGCCGGGTCTGGGATTGAATCTTCCCCGATCCCAGGTTGATGCGCAGGTGTTCGTCGTGCGAGCCGAATGATCCGGTTCCCTGCATGTAGCTACCCGAAAAACGGTTGGTCCAGTCTGGTTCGGTGCTGAGGTTGATAACCCCGCCCAATGCACCGGAAGTTTCGGCCACCGAGCCCGATCCGTGAAGAAGCTCCACGTTGTCGATAAAGAATACCGGGATAAGCGAAAAGTCGACCATCCCCAGCATGGGCGAGTTCAGCTCGATGCCATTCCACAAAACTTTGGTATGCGAGGGATCAGTTCCCCTGAACGAAGCTGTAGCCATGGCTCCACGACCGTATGTTTTAATGAAGATCCCGGAGTGTTCAGCAAGGACTTCAGAAAGGCTGCTATTGGCCTTGTTTTGGAGGACGAGCGAATCCAAACGGGTTAGGCTTAAGGAATTCCGCTGCACAGGCCTGAAGGATGTGATCCTGATCTCCTCAATGCTCAAGGTATCGCTTAAAGTCTGTGCAAAAACACCCCCTGCGGCTGCGTGAACCACAAGGCATAAAAACAGTATTTTTCTCAGACATCTCATTCGTCAATCTTAAATTTTGCAAAGTTTTTTCTTGCTGCTCTTTCCGGGGGAAAGGATTTCCAGCACATAAAAGCCCTTTTCGAGTTCACCGACATTCATGTCCATCGACAGGGCTCCCTTTTCGATTGTTGTGTTTTTCTTCAAGCGTCCCTCCATCGAGTAAATGCGCAGTTCGGAGGCGTTAACAGGTAATCCGCTAATGCTAAGTTGCCCGTGGCATGGGTTGGGATACATCGAAAAAGTCGCGGCATCCTCAATCCCCAGAGGAAATAAAACCTCAAGCCTCAGGGGTTCGGAGTTTTCCACTGAAACGAGATGGCTCCCTCCCTGATTAAAGCTCAGGGAAAAAGCTCCGGTGTAGGAGGTTGTTGGGTAAGAGTCTTCCGCAAAAACCAAGGATTCGTCAACGATAACCGAAGCGCCCACCACCGGGAAAGGACCTGACACGTCAAAATCGCCTTGAGATGTTGGGGAGATATCCAGTTGCTCGGCATGGAATGTGATTTTCTCTCCTATCTGGATTTCGGTTTTCGGGGGATTGACACGGATCAGACTCCAGGAAGCTCTGTTATCCTCGATATGCCTAAGACTAATCCTGTCGCCATCCACAACTTCAATCGTGTCGAACCCACTTGCGAAGACTCTATTATTAACTACCGCAAACCATGTCTTCGCATAAGTATCGGAAGTATTATCACCTCCCCAGCCATACTGATATTCCCAGTTACTGCCCAGCTGCCACAGATACAAACGGTTTCCACCATAGGCATCCTGCCGGAACGCAAGGGATTTTTCAAGAGTTCCAAAACCCTCCGTGTTCAAAACAGATACAATTGCATCGGCAAGGCTGATAAAAGGCTTGTCGGGATTGAAGTCTGAAAGGTGGCGGTCTGTAAATCCCATGATATCTGCTTTACCCACCCTATAGCTTTTCATAGGAAGGATGCTGCCATTTTCCCCGCTTACTGAAAAGTGGATTTGAATGGGGTCGATCCTGCGCACAACGATGATTTCAAGGCTTGAAGCAATATGGGGAAAATCAGGAAAACCGAGAGTAAGCAAAGTCTTGCCCGGGCTATCTGCTTTGATGGTCAATTGAGAATCGTTGACCTCAACAAAGCTTACTACGGACTGGTCTTCGATAGACACTGAAGGGACCATTCCTCCAATCGATTCAGAGGCTTCGTCAACCAATGAGAAGCTTATGGAGGCGATTTCGCCTTCCAGTAAGGTAAGGGTATGAGTTTCAAGAAGGAGTTCCTTTGGGGCAACTACTGAAATCCCAAGATTTATAAAAACCTCAGAATCTGAATCCAGACTCCCCCGAATGATGACTGTTCCTGCTGACTTGGCCTCAATAACTCCGTTCGACACCGACAAAATGCCGGGGTTCAGCGATTCCCAAAGGATTGATTCGTTGGCATCGTGTCTACCCGAAATCAGGGCTCTTGCTGAAATCATCATACTGCCGCCAAGAGCTATGCGGTTTGGATTTTCGTTGGCAAGAATCATTTTCCGAGGTCCCTGAATGCTCTTGTCGGGTTTAACATCCACAACCCCCCTCACATCGGTTGATATTTCGCCGAGCCAACCAGCCGATGCATTGACTCCGGTATAAATCATAAGGAAATCGATCTCAGGGAGCTCAACATAACTCCCATCGGAATCCACAGCCCAGGAGATGTCGATCGCGTCGCCGCCGTCGCCCTCAAGGATATCCAAAGTATAAGGGTTATCGGGCAAGCCTGTATCATTTTGGTTTTTAACCGGGAGGTTGTCGGCATAACCGAAGGCATAGGGCAGGGAAGAATAAATCCCGTTTCGGATTTCCACGTTCCCAGCGAGTCGTGAACCACCGAAGCTAAGTGAATCGGTTGAAATCCCCGGAAAAAAATCGGTAAGCGGGTAATAGGGTTGGTTATAGAAACTGTTTTTGAAAACTTTACCGGCAAGGTTGGAATTGTCGGTCCAGGGCACATCGGCGGCAAGGGTTTGTTTTGGGTTGCGGTAAACGATGGAGTAATCCGTTTCCAGATCGTTTGTGAAGTGGGCGCTTCCGGCAATCTCGTACCAGATATCGTCGGGCAATCCATTTTGGTTCACATCCCTCATAACCCTTATGATTCCTGGTTCGGCATGAGTGGCAGAGGCGTTGCCATAGACTATCAGGTCGACGCCATAGGGGTTATCGGGGTGGTTGTCGACTGCCTCGTCAAAACCAAGGATAAGATATCCCCCATAAGCTCCCAGGCTGAGCGGGTTTCCGATTCTATTTACGACTCCCAAAGCAGCATCGGGGCTTCCCGTAATAGCTGTGTTTATATGCTGACCCGGAGCCGGTCGGTATTCGACCATGGAAGTGGCATACAAGAGCGGCTGTGCCCGTGAAAACGCGCAAAACAGAAGAGCTACAACGGACAATAATACGGATCGCATGATCAAAAAAGTTAAGTATTGCTTAAAAAAAGCAATTGCGCAATCCGCTTCCGATCAGGTAAAAAATGATTCTGGATCAACAAAATGAATCATTCCCTGCTTTTTCACCGAAAGCAAAAAACATTTAATGTGTTTTGGCAGTTCTTCTGGCTTGTCCTGCTTTTTGAGCCTTCCCATCCTGTCTGCAAACCTCACAAAAGGCAAGCAGATCGTAACAGTGGCGTAGAATTCAAAAAGCTTTGATCAGGACTTACAGCTGCGGGAACAGCTCCGGATTAGCGTAAAAACGTATCACCGGATTCCCTTTTAATTCTGTGGTGCGGTAGCACCCTCGAAACCAAAACCTGGGCAAATTTAAAAAAAATAAGGCTTAGTTGAGCGAAATGGAAGGAAATAAAAATGGGAAAAACTCGAAAAACAAAAAACATTCATTTTACTTTTTAAGATCCCCTTCATTTTCTCATGAAGAAGAAGACTATCATACAACACTTTTAAGCTGGCCTTTCAGGCCGTTATACTCATACCATCACCAGCCTGGGGCGTTGCCCCAGGCTGGTTTTAAGATTGACTTTCAGGCCGAGTAAGAAAATATGACCGTATTCACTCCGTACTTTATTCCAACCAATCCAAGGGCCTTACAAGCCGATTAAGAAAGTATGACCCCTCCCATGATCTCAGCGGAGTTCAGCATTTCCTCCAGGTAAGGGTATGCGCATTCCCGGCCTGAAAGGCCAGTTTATTTCTGCTTTGGGCAGCGCCCTAAGCAAATTGGCGGCAATAAAGGTCAGGCCCCTCCCATGATCTCAGCGGAGTTCAGCATTTCCTCCAGGTAAGGGTACGCGCATTCCCGGCCTGAAAGGCCAGCTTAACCGCTAGCTCAGGGCGGTGCCCTGAGCTAGCGGTAAAAAAGGTCGGCCTGAAAGGCCAGCTTAAAAACCTCGAAAAATTAGAGAATGTTTACCTGCAGAGATTTTCTTCATTTTCTCATTAACAAAACTTACCTATCTTTGTTACCTCCACGTACCATGAAAGACCGCCGTTCATCCATATTATTTCTGATCACCACTCTTCTGCTGGTTTTCCTAACACCATTGGTGGTAAAATCCTTTCACACCCTGGAGGATCATGTGCATCACTACGATTGTTGTCAGAGCAGTGCGCTGCCTTTAGCTGTTGGGCCCGTTGACGATTACTGCCCTATTCATGAATACGAAATCTCAACAAACGAAATTCCCGATTTACAACTACCGGAATACTCATTTAATTTCTATCGGGAGCTGATTGTTCTTGCGTCCGGACAGTTGATTTACAGAATCCCTGACACTTTATTTTCTCCCCGGGCGCCCCCTGCCTTTTCATAAAGGGCCTTCGAAACCCTCCGAAAAGATCTTCTTTACTTTCCACACCCAAAGACCAATTCAAATGAAGTGTCTCTTGGGCTGTTTTATTGCGCTTGCATGTACTTCAAGCGCAGTATTCAGCCAAAAAACGTATTCCTTATCGGGCAAGGTGACTGATGAAAATCATTCTCCCCTGCCGGGTGCTTCGGTGACTATAAGTCCGGGGGATGGGGGAACCATTACCGACAGAAAAGGATTTTTCGAATTCTCCGGCATTGCCCCTAAAGACTATGCCTTGGAAGTCTCTTTCATGGGATACGAGAAATACAGGGATACGCTTAACCCATTGAATACTGAATATTTCCATGTGCACCTTCTGCCTTCGGTTCTAACGCTTGATGAAGTAGTGATTACCGATGGGTATTCCGAGACGCGAAAAATGGAGGATCCCCGAAATATCGAGATCGTCAGTGAGCAGTTTATCAAAGCGAACCTCTCGGGCAGTCTGATGAAATCGCTGGAGCGTCTTCCGGGTGTGGGTGCCATTGAAATCGGATCGGGACAGTCCAAGCCTTTAATTCGCGGATTGGGTTTTAACCGGGTCACGGTGGTTGAAAACGGAATCAAACACGAAGGACAGCAATGGGGTGCAGAGCATGGCCTGGAAATCGACCAGTATGCCGTCGATCGGGTAGAAGTTATCAAGGGTCCCGCATCCCTGCAGTACGGGTCGGATGCCATCGGAGGGATCATCGACATCAGGCAGCTCAACGTACCCGTGGAAAACAGTTTTGGCGGAGCCATTGAGCTCAGCGCGAAGAACAACAACAATCTTCTTGGCAGCTCGGTGAATATCTACGGGCGCAAAAAGCGCTTGTTTTTCACCAGCCGGATCACGATTGCCGATTATGCCGATTTCAGGGTTCCTACTGATAGTGTCGACATCTACTCCTACCGGGCAGCTTTGTACAAAAACCGATTGCGCAATACTGCCGGAAACGAGCGGAACATTCACTTTTCTATGGGAAGCCTTGGAAAACGCATCAACCATCGACTGTTTATCAGCAATCTGAGCAGCACCAGCGGATTTTTCGCCAATGCGCACGGATTGGAACCCCGAAGGGTAGACACACTTCTGCACGACAAGTCGGACAGGGATATCCAGTTTCCCTATCAGCGGGTAAACCATTTTAAAGCTATCGGGAAAAGCGATTACAGGTTCGGAAATCATCGTCTGGAAACGGAGTTTGGATACCAGAATAATTTCAGGCAGGAGTGGAGCCCCTACGTGAGCCATGGTTATATGCCTCCAATTTTCCCGGAGAACCTAAGCTATTCCTCAGGACTGGAGCTAATGTTCGACAAGGATGTGTTTTCAGGAAACCTGAAAGGGATCTTTGCGCTGAGCGACAAACTCAGTCTGACTGCTGGCTTAAGCTCGGAATATCAGGAAAACGCGATCGGTGGAAGGGGATTTATTATTCCCGCTTTTGGTCAATTCTCAGCCGGGGGATTCGGCTATGGGAAATACTCCTTGTCGGCGAAATCTTTGCTGCATACCGGACTACGTTACGATTTCGGAAAAATTTCAATCAATGAGTATTCCGACTGGTTCGAGAGCCCTATTCTCAACGAACAGGGAGACACAATCCGTATGGAATTCCTCTCCCGTGCAGTTAGCACGAAACGAAACTTCAACAGCATAAGCTGGTCGGTAGGCTATAATTACAATAACACACACTTTAGCCTTAAGGCCAATGCCGGAAAAAGTTTCAGAATGCCTATTGCCAAGGAGCTCGCTGCCAACGGGGTCAACTATCATCATTTCAGTTATGAAGTGGGTGACAAGGATCTGTCGGCAGAAACTTCGTACCAGCTTGATTTGGGAATGGAATGGAATTACACGAACTTCGCCCTTGGACTGAGTCCGTTTTTGAATTACTTTCCCAACTACATCTATCTGAATCCCACCTACAAACACGATTATTTATATGGGGCTGGGAATCAGGTGTACCAGTATACCCAGAGCGAGGTGCTACGGTTCGGGGGAGAAATCCATACGCATTACAACCTGCTCAAGCAGCTGCAGTCAGGATTCATTGGCGAGTATGTTTATTCCCGTCAGGTCTCGGGTGAAAAGAAAGGCTTTACATTGCCATTCTCTCCTCCGGTAAACCTGCTCTTCAGCCTGAAATATGCTCCGCGAACCTGGAAATATTTAAGCGAGAACTATTTGGGGCTAGACCTGAGGATTGTCTTGGCTCAGGATAAAATTGTTCCGCCTGAGATCAAGACTCCCGGATACCAAACCCTGAATATCTCAGGAGGCACCCGGATCAGAGTTAAAAAGCAGCTTGTATCGGTAAACCTTCAGGTTCAGAATCTCCTGAATCGGAAATACTTCAACCATACCAGTTATTACCGGATTATCAACGTTCCCGAGTCGGGACGCAATTTCATTATTAATGTGAGTATACCGTTAAATTTTAAAAAATAAATACTATGAGGACAATTAATATAATCTATCTCTTATCAATTACAGCAGTGCTTTCCCTTAATTCATGCGATAATGAAGAAAGCATCTCAAAACCCGAGGTCGATCTTACAGAATTAGGATACCAAAACAGTAAAATTGCTACTTTGGGAAATGACCTTCACATCAATGCCGAAATCCTTGCTGAGGGAAGAATTGAGAGTATTCAGGTTACAATTCATCCCGAGGGTGAGCATACCGAAAAAAACAATACTAGCTCAGATCATGAAGATGAATGGGAGTTCGATTCCGTTTACACAGTAGGATTCAACGGTGTGAAGAACGCAACTTTTCACAAACATGTGGATATTCCTGTAACCGCCGATAGCGGTGATTATCACTTTCATTTTATTGTTACAGATATGGAAGGATTTCAAACAACAGTAGAGGATGAGATAAGCATAATTGCTCCTGTGGATATTCAGTCGCCAGTGATTATCGTTTCCGCAGCCCCTTCCGGAGGACAAATTTTCACTAATGGACAAAGTATTAGTATTTCAGGCAATATTACAGATGATATGTTTTTGGGTGGGTTCTATATTGGGCTTGTAAGGGCAGATCAGAATCTTGATGATGATGCTGTAAACGCCACAAATACAATAACTCTTCTCCATACGCATGATTTTGACAGCCCCCAGAGCTATGCATTTTCCGCGAATATTGCAGTTGGTGCAGCAAAAGACAATAATAATCCGTCCAAGGATATTACTGGAACAATTGCCTGGTCATCAGGAACTTATTATATTCTCGTCAAATGCAGCGATGCATTTGGTGGAAACTGGAGTTATTCCAGCCATTATCCAATTCAAATCACTCTTTGATAAAATCATACCAGGTGGGTCCTTAAGACCTGCCTGGTTTTAAACCAAAAAAAATGAAGACAAATATTCTTTTTTACTTTCCTCTTGCCATTCTTCTTTTTTCTCAATGCAACGGGACAGAAATTGATGAAGAAAGACCACAGATTGATTTAACTGGAATATCAGCTTTTCCCAATAACTGCGATACGATATATGTTGGTGAAACTTTTGTGTTCGACGCACTTTTTACCGATAACGCCGAACTTGGATCCTACAGCATCGACATTCATAACAATTTCGATCATCATTCGCACACTACAGATGTTGCAGAATGTGAACTTAACCCCAAAAAATCGCCTGTTCATCCCTTTGTGTTTATCCATGAGAATGAATTTCAGGCCGGACAGAAAGCCTTTAATCCCCTTTTTGAAATTACGGTTCCCGACAATGGATATGATGAAGGGGATTACCATTTTTTTATAAGCCTTACCGACCGGGAAGGCTGGAGGACTGAAAAAGGGGTAAGTGTTAAGTTGCTGAGAAGAGACCATTCTATATAAACGCTGCAAAACAGGATCGACCAGTTCCGATCTCTTAAAGAGATCGGAACTCATATTCTTTCAGTTGGCTTTGAATCCGGATACTAATAGGTTCCTTTGTTGAACGCAATTTCGGTCTTAGCGAGATTTTATAACCGTAAGGAACAAACAAACCTGGCATAATCCCCGGCACGGAAAATATTCGTTGTAGCCGTGATTGGATTCCTATTATCAATATCGGAAATTGCATTTTATATCCCTATTTTATTATTTTTACATTTCAAATCATTTCCGATCCCCTTTTACCATAAACATCATCATCATGAAACAAAATCTTTTTCAGCTTGTCCTCACCGCATCTCTGACAGCAGGCCTTATGCTTTCATCCTGCACCCGCTCAGGTCAGGACATATACACCATTGTTCCCGACAATGCCGCAGTGGTAGGCAGTTTCAGCCCGGGGAATATCATGAAAAAAGCAGCGGCTCAGGACATCGAATACATCAGGAACTCGATGAGTAGCAATGGGTTTAACAAAGCTCTTTTCGAAAATACCGGCATAAGCGGGATTGATTTCGATGCCCATTCGGCCTTTTTTGTTTTTGGCAGCACCGAAAAATACCTCGGAATTATTATGCCGGTGAAGAAACAGAAAGACCTCGAGAGTTTTCTTGAAAAGGTAAGCGAAGAGTATAATCTTGAATTCAAAAAGGAGAAAGGCGATAAATTCAGCTATACGCGCATAAGCAACAGCGTAATTGCCTGGAACAAATCCGTACTGCTAAATCTCACTCTTATAAATGGCTGGGATGAGACTCCGATAGAAACCAAAATTGCCACACTCTTCGCACTCGAAGCCGAACAGTGCATCCTCAGCGACAAGGATTTCAAATCGTTTCTTACTGAGCAGAAAGATTTGAACATATGGGCAACAAGCAACCAGATCGAAAGCCTTACCGGAACCAATATGGGAATGCTGAATATCCTTGGAGCCATAAACAACAATTACGCACATATCTCCCTCGACTTTCAGGATGGAGCCGTTGTGCTCAGCACGAACCTTAGTCTTAATCCCGACTTTAAAAAGAACTTTGACAAATTCAATATCATCGACCAGAATGCGGAAAAAAACATTCTCAAGATGCTACCCTCCGAGAATCTCCTCCTGGCCGGCAACTTCAGGATAAACCCCTCCAAGATGCTCGAAATCCTGAAATCGTTCAACTCAGGCGACAATCAATTTATGGAAGAGTTTGAAAAAGAAACCGGCAAAACCCCCGGTGATGTTATCAATGCGCTTCAGGGAAGCCTTGCCTTCTCCATCAACGGCATCACGAAGGGGGGCAAAAACAATAAAGAAGATGCTGAGGAATTCCCCGAAAACGAAAGGATTCCTGTTATGGTTGCTGCCATGCAGATCAACGATGAGGAGCTGTTCACCAATTTCATCGACTTGATAAAAAAGGAAGAGCCCATTTCCGAAAAGAAAGGATATTATGTAATTCCTTCAGAAGGAAGTCCTTTTTACTTGGGAGTAAAAGACAAGGTCATTCTTCTTTCAAACGAGGAAAAATACATCTCCGAGATCGTTTCCACGGGCGGGCTCAAAAATAATCTGCTTTCTCTGGACATCTCCAAAAAGCTAATCGACAACCCCATCTGCGTTTTTATGAATCTCGATAAATCGAGCTATTCCGACGATGTGAACGATTACCTTCAAAAGGAGATGGATGCGCGTCTTGCCATGGGCCTCGAAGGCCTTGGGAAGTCGCTCAAATCTCTCACTCTTATCGGAAATATCGAAAAGACTGAAATACGTATAGAGATGAAAGACAAATCGGTAAACTCTCTTCATCTTATTCTGAAATCGATGGAACTATAATTTTGAATACCGGGCCTCCATGATTATCTCCCTCGAAAATTTCATTCCCCTCCCCCTTACCGGAATTTCCCGTGAAGAATCCGGTTTTTGGGAGTCGGGGGGAGTTGTTTTGGAGAGCCCCGGCAGTTACCTTCTTACCGCTCCCTCGGGTAAAGGCAAAACTTCGTTGTTATCGATGATTTGCGGGGTTCGGAAAGATTACCGGGGGAGCATTCTCATCGACGGTACCGACATTAGGCAGTATGGCCCGATGGACTGGTCAGAGATACGGAAACGAAAGATTTCCTGCATCTATCAGGGACTGGAGCTTTTCGACGAGCTCACCGCCCTTGAGAACATACAGCTCAAAAACGGGATTTTGGGTTACAAAACCAGGGATGAGATCCGGGAGATGGCCCAAGCTCTGGAAATGGATAACTTTCTTGAACGCGAAACAGGAAAACTTTCCTTCGGACAGCGACAGCGCATTGCGATCATAAGAGCCCTTTGCCAACCTTTCGGTTTTTTGCTGGCCGATGAGATTTTCTCGCATCTGGATAAAAAACTCGAAAAACTTACCTTTTCGCTGATTAGCCGGGAATGCGCAAAGAACCGTTCAGGGCTTTTGCTTACAAGCCTTCATCCACTGGGGAAGTTCAACTTCGATAAACATTTTATCCTCTGAAAGCCATGCTACGAAAAATCCTATGGCGCGCATATGGTAAATCGCATATCACGGGAGCCGTTGCCGGCTCGCTGATCGGTTTTATCCTGCTTCTCTCAATCACACAGTTCTATTTCGAGATGAAGCATGTTCTTGGAACAAACGAGGACCTGATCAACCCGGAATTTATTGTGATTAACAAGCAGGTATCCGTTTTGGAGTCGCTCGAGCTCAGAACCACTGGCTTCACAGAGGCTGAAATTGAAACAATCGCCAGCCAGCAATTCGTGCAGGAAGTTGCCGGGTTCATAAGCAACGACTTTGCCCTGAGCGCCTATACCGAAAGCGCGAACTTCCCCGATTTCTACACCGACCTGTTTTTCGAGGCCGTGCCCGACGAATTTCTGGATGTCAAATCCGACGACTGGAAGTGGAAGCCCGGCCAATCCACAATCCCTATTATCCTCCCTCAGGATTACCTTAACCTTTACAACTTCGGTTTTGCGCCCAGTCAAGGGCTCCCGCAAATTTCCCCTTCGCTGATCCGCCTTGTGAACTTCAAAATATCCATTTACGGCAAGGGGAAACAAGCTGAATACAATGGGAAAATCGTTGGTTTCTCGAACCGTATCAACTCCGTTCTCGTGCCGTATGCTTTTCTCTCGGCGGCAAACAAAGAGTTTGGCAAGGGACAGGCTCCACGGGTCTCCCGACTGGTGATTGTTTCCAAAAACCCCGCCGACCCGGAGATTGCGGCTTTCCTTCAAAACAATGGCTATGAAACCATTAAAGAGAACCTCAAATCCAGCCGTCTTAATATTATTCTCAAATTTATTATCAGTTTTTTAGGGGGATTAGGGATCCTGATCATCTTCCTGGCTTTGCTGGTATTTATACTCAGTTTTCAGCTTATCATCAACAAGTCGGCCGACAAGATCCGCAAGCTCTCGCTCCTGGGCTACCATTACCGGGAAATAAGCAGACCCTATATTTTAAGCCTGAGTCTGATTATTTCCCTCATCGCCCTTGTTACCTCCCTTGCCATGATTGCTTTGAAAAACCTTTTTGTTTCTTTCTCGGGGGAGTGGGGAATGGAGCTTACAAACGGTATACACCCTGTTGTTATCTTGGGAGGTATTCTATTGCTGGTTTTTATAACTCTGGTAAATATCCGGGCAATTGTTAAACAAACCAAAAGCTTCAGCAGGTAGGAGGTTTGTGTTTCGTCGTGCAAAAAAACCAACTGTCTGGGGTAATTCTATGCAGGATTGCGGACCTTCTCCAATGCTAGTCTTTATGGTTTTATTGCAATTTTTAAGCTGGCCTTTCAGGCCGAACTGTACTACCGACTATTTGCTTTGGGCGCTGCCCAAAGCTTAGATAAGCTGGCCTTTCAGGCCGTGAATGCATTAACAGATTGGGAGCAAATCCTTCAAACCGGGATTTAACGTATCCGAAAGTGCCGGCAATGTATAAACAGATTAGGAGAAAACCGAGGTTTTTTATCCCTCTCCACCCCCTGAGCGGGATGGGCAATACTTTCGAATATATGGAGAAGAATTTAACAAAATGCGCTTGACGCTCATTTTAGCGGCCCGATTCCGCGTTACCGGCCTGAAAGGCCAACTTAAAACCAGCCCGGAGCAACGCCCCTGGCTGATTAGGTTAGTAAAGCCCGGCCTGTAAGGCCAGCTTAAACCAACCCGAGCCAGTCCCCCCGCAGCGTTTTTCCGCCACAAGTGAACGTAGTGAAACATATGGATTCACTATAACCCCGATTCCGCATTGCCGGCCTGTAAGGCCATCTTAAAACCAGCCCGGGGCAACGCCCCTGGCTGATTAGGTTAGTAAAGCCCGGCCTGTAAGGCCAGCTTAAACCAACCCGGTCCAGACCCCCCGCAGCGTTTTTCCGCCACAAGTGAACGTAGTGAAAAATATGGATTCACTATAACCCCGATTCCGCGTTGCCGGCCTGAAAGGCCATCTTAAAACCAGCCCGGGGCAACGCCCGTGGCTGGTTATGGTAGTTAAATAGCGGCCTGTAAGGCCAGCTTAATCTTCATCATCCCATAAGTATCGTGGGTCGTAATCGATTTCATATAGTTTTAGAAACTCAATTAATTCTTCCTTGTAGTACTTATCCCGATGATGCTCCTTTTGGTTTCTTATGTATCTTTTCGTTGTTTCGACCACTGAAGGACTTACCGAAAATCCCCCATAGCCTCCTTGCCACATAAACCGTTTATATTTTTCATCCCTGATTTTAATCCATCGACTACTTTGTCCTTTAATTTTTTCAACTAAATGTGCAAGGGATACATTCTTTGACATTATGCAAAGAACATGAACGTGATCCATCACTCCATTGATTATAATGGGTATTGAACTATTGTCTTTTACTATTGATGCCATATAGGCATAGAGCTCATCTTCGATTTCTCTTCCAATGGGGATGCTTGACCTCTTAATGTGAAAAGTAACGTGTACAAACAGTTTTGATAATGATTGTGACATGATAATGATTTTAGATGTTTTACATTGAAGTCCTTTACTATTAATGACAAAATGAAGGAAATCTCTGCCAGGAAAATGGATTTTTTTTGAATTTATGGCGCTTTATTTGAATATGCCGATGCCTAGGTCTTGTTTAAGCTGGCCTTTCAGGCCGGACTTCATTACCGACTATTTGCTTTGGGCGCTGCCCAAAGCTTATATAAGTTGGCCTTTCAGGCCGGGAATGCATTAACAGATTGGGAGCAAATCCTTCAAACCAGGATTTTAACGTATCCGAAAGTGCCGAGAAGGCATAAACGATTGGCAGCAAACCCTTCAAACCAGGATTTTAACGTATCCGAAAGTGCCTGGAATGAATAAACAAATTGTGGAATAATCCTGCGAACCATGATTTTAACGTATCCGAAAGTGCCGGCAATGAATAAATAGATTGGGAGAAAACCGAGGTTTTTTATCCCTCTCCAACCCCTGAGCGGGATGGGCAATACTTTCGAATATATGGAGAAGAATTTAACAAAATACGCATGGCGCCCATTTTAGCGGCCCGATTCCGCGTTGCCGGCCTGCAAGGCCAAGCTTCTTTCAGCCTAGGGCAGACACCCCGCAGCGTTTTTCCGCCACAATTGAATGCAGTGAAACAAATATGGATTTACTATAACCCCGGTTCCGTGTTCCCGGCCTGTAAAGCCAACTTAAAACCAGCCTGGGACAGTCCATCCGCCGGGTTTTTTCGACCGAAAGAGAATGCATAAAACAAATACGGATTTACTATAACCCCAGTTCCGCGTTCCCGGCCTGTAAGGCCATCTTAAAACCAGCTCGGGGCAGACATCCCACAGCGTTTTTCCGCCACAATTGATTGCAGTGAAACAAATATGGATTTACTATAACCCCCATTCCGCGTTGCCGGCCTGTAAGGCCAACTTAAAACCAGCCCGGGGTAACGCCCCTGGCTGATTAGGTTAGTTAAAGCCCGGCCTGTAAGGCCAGCTTAAAGCCTGGTCCAAAGCTTCAGGAAATCCCTGACCTGAAAATGCAAGCTGTAGCTGTAATCGAGCTTGTTGCTGCCTTTGATGTAATACCCCTCGCAGCGCAGAAAGAGAAAGGAGTTCTCCCCCATTTTTTGCCTGAAGCCCACCTTGAAATTCAGCATTTCCAGACTGCCGCCGTTCCGGTTAGGACTGAGCATATCGCCGGTCGGCTCCCAGGACAGGAAAAGTGGATTTCCCTCAAAACTCATAAAATCCCTTGCTTTGAAATATTCGGCATTCAATTCAAAGTGTGATGTTTGCACTCCCGATTTTACCGATAAAGCTATCCCCGGAAAAGGGGCAAAATCACCCAGCGAATGAAAAACTCTGACATCTGCAAATACATTCTCAACAGAGCCCGAGGCAAAAAACTTCGTGAGCTTTACTCCCTCGCTGAGGTTTATGAGTGTTTCAACAGGCTTGTCGCTATTGTTTATCTGCCCTCCGGCATGATGGGCCAGCATGCTTAAAGGCAACGAAAGTTTCCAGGAACTTCTTTCCAGAATTGTAAGGCGGTTAGAGCTCCCGGCAGTGAACATCTCCTGAAAGGTGTCGCCCGGCACGATAAACTGCTCCCAGTTCAGCCAGGTCTCTGATTCGATGTGCGAATTTTTATAATTTATCAGAACACCGTTTTCTACGATATCCACAAGATGGTTTTCAAAAGAAAAAAGGACCTCTGGCAGACCATGGTTTTCTCCCCCGTTAAAACTTCCCATGAGAATGCTAAAATCCTTGCGGGGACTGTATTCAATGCTAAAGAGCGGCTTCACTGCGGTTTTAAGGGCATCGCCATAAAAGCGCTGCAGGTGCGCCCCGGCAGAGAATTTCAGCTTAGGGTTGCTTTGGTAGACGAGGCGGGGTTGAAAATTAGCACCTATAAGCGTGTATCCCTTATAAAAAGGGTTGAAATACTCGTTGTTGTAGAACCAACCTGAGCCCTGCAGGTCGAGAATCAGAGAACCCACGGAATGGCTGCTGTCGGGCCGATTCATGTAATCGTTCTGGAAAAGCTGAGCGCTCAGCATCGGAAAGGAGCCGACAAATAAAGCGATCAGAATGCAAAGCCTTCTCATAGATCTGAATTATATACAAATGCAGGTGCTAAATTATAAGGAATTAGTGTTAAATTGGCAGTTTTATTGAAAAAGTCTGTCCGACAGACTAAAATCAATAATTCTTAGTTTTACATTTGTCGAAATATTTGCCCTTGAAAAACCATGAATTTGATGCCGCGCGCTTCCCTTTTTTTCCTGGGTAAGCAGAGCGATGGGGATTATTGGTTTAAGGCGCGACATTGAAGAAAAGAAAATTTAAGCTTATACCTATTTGTAAACTCTTACCTGATGAAACAATTTAACAAACTCGACCTTATCACGGGTTGGATTCTTTTTGCCATTGCAACTTTGGTTTATCTGCTCACCATGGAGCCAACAACCAGTTTCTGGGATTGCGGCGAATTTATCTCAACCGCCTACAAACAGGAAGTGGGCCATCCTCCGGGGGCGCCGTTTTTCATGATCATCGGACGGTTCTTTACTCTTTTTGCCGGGGGAGATGTGTCGAAGATCGCACTAACCATGAATGCAATGTCGGCATTGGCCTCAGGGTTCACCATCCTTTTCCTGTTCTGGACCATTACCCATCTGGCAAAGAAAATGGTGATCACCGACAACGACTATTCATTGGGTAAGATTATCAGTGTTCTTGGCGCTGGCGCTGTGGGAGCTTTGGCTTATACCTTTTCCGACACCTTCTGGTATTCAGCTGTGGAGGCTGAGGTGTATGCCACCTCCTCCCTGTTCACCGCTTTTGTTTTTTGGGCCATCCTCAAATGGGAAAACATTGCCGACGAGCCTCATGCTAACAAATGGCTTATTCTCATTGCTTTTCTCATGGGATTGTCAATTGGGGTTCACCTTTTGAACCTTCTGGCCATTCCCGCCATTGTTTTTGTTTACTATTTCAAAAAATACAACCCCACGGTATGGGGTATCCTTGCTTCCCTGGGGATTTCTGTAGCAATCCTGGGCGCTATGATGTATATCGTAATCCCTGGATTGGTTTCTGTTGGGACGAAGTTCGAGCTAATGTTCGTGAACGGATTCAGCTTCCCCTACCATTCGGGACTTGTATTTTATTTCGTTGCACTGTTTGTGCTGCTCGGTTTCCTCATCTACCTGAGCCACAAGAAAAAACAAGTGGTTTGGAACACCATCCTGGTGGCCTTCACGGTGGTGTCGATCGGATATTCTTCCTACGCGGTTATTGTTATCCGCTCCATAGCCAACACTCCCCTTAACGAAAGTGCACCCGACTCTGCTTTTGATTTGCTTCGTTACCTCAACCGCGAGCAATATGGTCAGACTCCGTTGTTTTACGGCACCTATTTCAACTCTCCCCCGATAAAAGTAATTGATGGAAAACCTCTGTTTTACAAGGAAGACGGGAAATATGTAAAAGTCAAACAAAAAGATTACGAATACGACCCCAATTTCAAAGGCCTGTTCCCCAGGATGTGGAGCGAGCAACCTGCGCATATCGAGCAGTATATGATCTGGGCCGAGATGAACGAGGCTGACCTGTTTCAGGTTCAGACAGACGAAAAGGGCAGCCCTGTGAGGGGCCGCAACGGTGAAGTTTCTTTCGACCGGAACAATCCCCTGAAAATACCTACTTTCGGGCAAAACCTCAAATTCTTCATCAACTATCAGGTAGGCTTCATGTACCTCCGATATTTTATGTGGAACTTTGCCGGTCGTCAGAACGATATGCAGGGCAGCGGCGAGCTCTCGAAGGGAAACTGGATCAGCGGGATCAGTTTCATCGATGAGGCGAGGCTGGGTCCGCAGGACAACCTTCCCGACTACATGAAGGAAAACGCCGCACGCAACCGTTATTATTTCCTCCCTCTGCTGTTGGGCATAGCAGGTATGTTTATTCAGTACAAAAAACAGAACAAGGATTTCTGGGTGGTCAGCCTCCTGTTCACCCTCACTGGCTTTGCCATTTTGGTTTACCTGAATCAATATCCCCTGCAACCCAGAGAAAGAGATTATGCCTATGCCGGCTCCTTTTACGCCTTCACCATATGGATCGGCTTGGGAGTGCTCTGGCTCATCCAGCTGGTTTCGAAAAACTTCAAGTCGGTGACTGCCACAGGCGGGATTACCCTCCTCAGTCTCGGTCTGGTTCCGGGCTTGCTGGCCGTTGAAAACTGGGACGACCACGATCGTTCCGGAAGGTATACCGCCCGCGATTTTGCTTATAACTACCTGAACTCCTGCGAGGAAAACGCTGTGCTTTTCACCAACGGGGATAACGACACCTTCCCTCTTTGGTACATCCAGGAAGTAGAGGGCGTGAGAACCGATGTAAGGGTTATAAACCTGAGTTACTTTACGGCCGACTGGTATATCGGACAGATGAAACAACAGGTCTACGACTCCAAGCCTGTAAAAATGGGACTTACTGAGAAACAGTACCGACAGGGCACCCGTGACTATGCCTTGTTCGTTACCGATGCTATGATTATGATCGAGGAGAAGTACCAGGCAAACAAGGCCACGTTTGAGAAAGAGTACGAATCGATTTTCAACGCTTTCCTCGAAACCGTCAAGAAATCGAAAGTACCCGAAATGGCAGCAAAAGATTTTGCAGAAATCAAGAAAGGTCACCAGAATTTCACCGTTGAGAAATTCATGGGCATCCTGGGAGCCATCGACCGCAATAAAGTTTTCGATGTCAATGCCGGAGACATGTTCGACATTAAAAAGCGGATCGATCAGTCATTCCTCCCGTTTAGTGATGCATTGCGGTTCTTCAGGTCGGAAGATCCGAGGTTTCAGCGTGGACAGTATTTCTTCCCCGCCCAGAAATTCATTCTTTCGGCCGATACCGCCAAGCTTCGCAGAGACGGCGTTATTAAGGGGGAATTGCTCAAAACCATGGTTCCGGAGATACGTTGGGATATCAACAAGCGGAACATCTCCAAAAACGGAATCATGACCATGGACCTCATCGAATCGAACAACTGGGAGCGTCCCGTGTACTTTGCCATCACGGCCTCACGCG
>JFJP01018726.1_pt1 | contig 23105 bp, 24 predicted proteins | sample 431651 | NCBI WGS metagenome assembly JFJP01 (sample SAMN02602958, study PRJNA72255) | Microbial mat metagenome, whole genome shotgun sequencing project. | biome: fresh water; feature: sink hole; material: water; isolation source: purple microbial (photo- and chemosynthetic) mats found in...
CCACACGACGGGATGTCATCCATTCCTGCCAGATCGTGTACGGGGTGAGGTTTTCCTGCCGTTCCAGACCACATCTCACGGCAATGCGGGTGAGAGCCCAGGGGCAGCGATGCTCCTTAAAAGGCTTGGTTCCAGCCGCCTCACACTCAGACAGGCGAATCAGATCACGAATGGTATTTGGGACTCGCGGACAATCTGGACGCCGATCATAGCGTGTTGTCACCATGCTATAGGGTTCAGTCGGCGACTCGTTTTCAAGCATCCAACCCACGATACCATACAACTGATTTGAGTAGTTACATGAAATCTGACTCTGCACCAAGGACCCTGCCAGCATGACGGCTATGTGGTCCGATCCTGCCAGGCGACGATCTATCCGTGGCCTTATGAGTTCCTCCAACTCACTTTCAAGAACCCCAAGGGTCCAGAGCAGCCGCCATGTGACGAGATCATCTCCAAGGGCCAATGATAGCGCATTGGCTTTATTGTCAATAGCGCGCCGACCAGGGGTGACGGACTCACGGAACAGGACAAGCCTTTGGCGTAGTCCAATTGCTATTGACTTCATATGTGACCTCCGAATTGATTGACTGGAAGGAAGAGAATGGTTGTCTTGGGCATGGGCAGGTGGAACACATCCTTCGTGAGTCCATACCCGATGGCCACCAGGGCTTGCCCATCCTGGCTTTGCCTTCCCTGGCCTTGCCTCACTTGGTCCCGCCTTGGTCCCACTTGGTCCTGCCCATCCGGTTTCACCACTCCATGGCTCTCCCCACCCATCCACGCGGGCGGTGACACCAGCATGTCGGTCAAACCTGGATCCAAGCACCACTCACAGGCAAAGCACATCACTGCACCGCCCAGAGAGCATCGTCAAAGATGCTGTTTGCAGCATTCATTGAATCCAAGAGGCGCTGGATATGCGGGCTCTTCATGCGCAAGGCGTAGTCCTTCAGCGTCATCTTGGTGTCGGTGTTCAGGGCAACAGCACAGACGCGGACGAACAACGGCGTGTCGGCGACAGACTCAGATGACGCCGGGATGGACCTGTCGGCCAGAGACAGGCGCATGCGGGCGTAGTTCCGGATGGCCTCATCCTGGTTCCGGATGACATCATCAATAGACACATGCGCCTCGTGGAGCGTGCAGGCTCGGCCCATATCCATGATTTCGTTGTAGGTCCGCTCAACGGCTTCAATGACGGCGTCATCCTCGTTATCCATGCGGAAGACGATCCAGGCCTTGGCGTTGAATGCGGGGTCCTCACTGTCGGACATGCGCGGGTCGCTCATGGCGATCTCCTCGGGGGTTAAATAAATGGTGTCAATCGGGAAAGGGTGGTCAAGGGAAATAATTCAACTGCGATAAATCGGAAATAATTCCAATTAATTAATGAATTTAATTTAAAATAATCTAAGTACTGTAACAATAATTGGTTATGGCGCACACATTTTTTAATGCATTTTATTATATCTGTATTTACTAAGTCTTTATTCTACATGTACTTACAGGACGCGGAAGTGCCAGCAACCCAACACCTGTCTATCAATCCCTAAGGGATTGAATAGACAGGGTGTGGATTGGGTCTTGCGACCGTCCGTGTATACGGAGAAGTAATATGAGAAATAGAGAAGAATAAATACAAAAGACAAGTCAATAGTAATACTAATACCAGAGAGATGAATAACATCCCACTTTTCTTCTTTCAGTCCTATCAAACAGGAAAACCCAATACAATATTCCAGAATAACAACAGTAGTAAATACACGAGCCAATGATAAAAACCGCCATGCGCGCATACATCGGTATCGACCCAGGGCTCAAAGGCGGTATCGGGATCATCGTCCCAGAGCAACCCGGAACGCAGCGCCAGGTGTCGGCGTGGCGCATGCCGGTCAACGAAGACGGCATAGACGGGGCCCGGCTTGCCATGCTCCTGCGTGGCCTGGTGGATACCTACCGGCTGTCCATGGTGACGGTGGAGAGGGTTGGCGCCATGCCGGGACAGGGGGTCGTTTCCATGTTCACGTTCGGGGTCGGTTTCGGCTTGATCCAGGGCGTATTGCAGGCCGCTGGCATCAAGTACGCCCTCGTGGTCCCCGTGGTCTGGAAACGACGCCTAGACCTGCTGGGGAAGGACAAAACGGCATCCGTAGCCCTCATCCAGCAGATCTACCCTGAGGTTGGCCTCACGCCCGCCGGTTGCCGCGTGCCGAGCGACGGGCTGGCCGACGCCGTTTCAATCGCCCACTGGAGATTCTTGCAGGAAGAGCATCCGCTACCGCCAAAGCCGAAGCCAGTTCGCCGGCGAGTTGCGCGATCAGTTTCTCCGGAAACTCAGGGAACTGAGCATGCAGAACCTCATGGATGACGGTGTCGACCCAGTCCTTGGGTGACGTGTGTTCATCCCTGTGTAGGATTATGGTGTCGCGCTGAACACACAAACCACGGAATTCCTCAGCGAAGGCTACCGTCCAGACCTTGCCGCTGATCGTGACTGTGCGCATACCGAGACGATATCGCATATCCAGCGTAGGCAACGCTTGACCGGCGCTGCTTTTGTGCCACCATACGTCAACACGGAGCCCATACCATGGAAGCCCTCATCGCCTTCATCGCAGCCCACTACGACGAGATCCTGGCCGCTGTCGGCGCAGTCGTCGGCGCGGCATCCATCATCGTCAAGATCACCCCGACGCAGACCGATGACGCCGTCCTGGCGAAGGTCGTGAAGGTCCTCGACTATGTGTCGATCTTCAACCCCAAGGGGACGAAGGTGGTCAAGGATGAGAACGCCACGAAGACCGAAGTGTCGTTGCCTAAGCCATGAACCTGACCGAGCAAATCCGGTCATGCCTGGCCCTCCCGTTTATCATCGCGGGTGGTATCCTGTTTGACATCGGAGCCCTGATCCTTGGCAAGACCGCCGAGGAGACCATAGATGAACTGGGCCCTATCCCATGAGTGAAAGTCAGTCCGACCGCATCGAACTCCAGAAGTCCAAGTGGATCTGGTCGCTCCTAGCCGCCGCGGCGCCCATTGGTCTTGCCCTGGCAGCATGGGCACACGCCCAGTTGTGGTCGGCTGAGTCACGCCTGGTGGCCATTGAGATCAAGCAGGCGCACTATGAGCGCACACAGGACGAACTGAAGGGTTCCATCAAGGAACAGTTGGCCGACATCAAACTCCTCATACAGCGGCTAGAGGACAAACTGGACAAGAAGCCTTGACTAGCGAGTAGTTTGCATACAGTCTTGGCATGACCGACCCCCACGAAAAGACCGATTTTTCCACATCAAAAGTTGGCGCTGATGTCACGACTGGCGAGTCACGCAGACCCGTCCCTGTGGCCAAGCCAATCCTCCCACAGGCTCCGCCCATGACGGAAGAGGCTGCCGACGCACTGGACAGCGCCGAGTTGCGTGAGTACGGCCACCGCCTCCTGAGCCAGTCTGCAGGCGTAACGCCGGAACTCAAAGAGTTGCGCCAGGACGTGCACGACGACAACGACAAGGAGATCCAGCGCATCCTGGAGCGCAATGCATCGTCCGCCCAGGCCGTCATCAACGCAGCACAGGAGTGGCGCGGCCGCATTGATCCGCTTGCACGACCGCGCGGATGGAAGCGCCCATGGTTGGAGTGGTGGGCCTCGTACAAGCGCCCAGCCAAGCGGCAGGAGATCCTGGCCATCGCCCAGTTTTGGGATGGCGACGCGGACCGCACGGCACGCCGTCTTGGTCTGCCCGTCAACGACGTCCGATATATCCTTGGGCAGACCGTGTTCTTGGAAATCCTCAGGCACTACATTGGGTCTGAGGCCGATGGCCTCATCGCCACCAACGCTGGCCTGGAAAACTGCCTGACGGAACTCATGGCTGACTCAAACCAGCAGCCGCGCGACCGCATGCGTGCCGCAGAGATCCTGGCCAAGATGCGCGGCCTGGATAAGACGAAGCCGCCTGCACCACCGAAGAAGGAAGACGGCACGTCGCTGACTGACCTCCTGCGGCAGATTGAAAAGGGCTCACCATCCAAAGGCTTTGCCGCCCCCACCGAGGTTGAACCCGTAGAGACCGTGGAAGCACCACCCGCAACGCCACCTGGTGAGCCCGATGCCCACTGACGACAAGGAATTCATCAAGCACATGAAGCGGTGGCGGAAGGACCCCGCCGCGTTCATCACGGAAGTCGTTGGCGCCAAGCCGACGAAGCAGCAGTTGCTTATCATCAATGCGGTGGCGAAGCCGGACTGCCGCGTGTCCATCAAGTCTGGTCACGGAACCGGCAAAAGTACCGCGCTGGCCTGGCTGGTGCTGTGGCATGTGTCCACGCATGGCGACGGCAAGGTGTTTGTCACATCGCCGTCGGGCCCACAGTTGCAGGCCACCCTCTGGTCCGACATCAAGAAGTGGCACCAGGAGATGCATCCATTCTTCCGCGATGCCATAGAAATCACCAATACTGAGACGCGATACAAGGATGATCCGGCGTACTCTTTCGCCGTCGCACGTACCGCTAGAAAGGATAATCCATCGGCAGTTCAAGGCGGTCACGCCAAAAACACCATGATCGTTGTCGATGAAGCGGCTGGCGTTGACGAAGCCGTGTTCCGCACCCTGCAGGGCTCGCTATCCACGCACGAAGCCCGCTTCGTGATGGCTGGAAACCCGACCGCTCTGTCTGGCTTCTTCCACCAGTCACACACGGACGAGGCGCTGGCCGAGGACTGGACGCGCATCACGCTGTCGGCGTTGGAGGCAGATTTCGTTGGTAAGGCCTTCATCAAGAACATCGAGCGCAACGCTGGTGGCACGGACACCGATGAGTACCGCATTCGTATTCTTGGCGAATTCCCCAAGGTTGCCGCGTCACAGTTGATCAGCCCAGAGGCTGTGCGCGCTGCGTTCGCCCGCGAGATCGCCAAGGACCAGTACGAGATGCTCCCCGTCGTCCTTGGCGCCGACGTGGCATACATGGGCGACGACGCGTCCACCATCTACCTGCGCCAGGGCCGGCGCACCCTGAAGATAGGATCGTGGCACGGCCTGGACACCAACAGGTTTGCCGACGTCATCGCCCAAGCCATTAACACCCATAAGCCGTCCATGGTCTTTGTGGATGCGACGGGGTGGGGCGCCGGTGTGTACGACTCCCTGCGCGCCAGGCGGTTCCACAACGTGCGGGGCGTCAATTTCTCCGAGAAAGCCATCTCCGACAGGTATCTGAACAAGCGTTCCGAGATGTGGTGTGAGATGCAGCAGTGGCTGAACGAGGGTGGGTGCCTGCAGAAGAGCGACGACATGCTGCGGGAATTGACCTGCGTCGAATATTTCATGTCACCACGCCGCAAGATCCAGTTGGAAGCCAAGGATTCCATCCGCCGCCGCCTGGGTAAATCACCAGACGACGCCGATGCCCTGGCCCTTACATTCGCTGGCACAACCGCCACATCCTTTGTCGGCTCACCCGTCACGGGCCCTGGCAAAGCCAAAAACGGAGACTTTGACCCATGGGCATGACTGGCGTAACCTTCATGGCTTTGCCACTCAAAGAGGCTCTGCCACGCATCTTTTGGCTGTTCCAGATGCACTGGGACGAGATCGGTGATCCGCCCGGCAAACTGGACATAGACTACGAGAATTACCTGGCAGCGGAGCGCGCTGGGGCCCTGCGGGTGTATGTGGTACAGCCTGATGGCCTGGATAGGGCTGTTGGCTATGCCATGTTTAGGGTTGTGCCCATGCAGCGCCACAAGGGGGTGCTGGCCGCCTGGCAGGACCTCCTCTTTGTCCACCCCGAGGCCCGCGTTGGATCGCTGGGGCTAGACTTTGTACGGTACTGCGATACCATGCTTAAAGATGACGGCGTCGCCATCGTCCACCACAGCGTCAGGGGCAGGGACTTCAGCGTCCTCCTCCGCAGGCTGGGGTACAAACCCCTAGAGCAGGTTTTCTTCAAGGAGTTATGACATGGGCGGAGGCGGCGGAAACTTTGTAAGCGACATCAACGACTCAATATCGGACGTGTATAGGTCGGCGTCAAGAGAAGCCGAGCGGTTTGGTGAATTCGTATCTGACACTACGGACCAGGTAAAGAAGGTGGCCAATACGACTGGCGTGCAGTACGCCGAGGACTTCACGAAAAACCTCGTTGATGCCGGGCTGGCCGCATCAACATTTGGACTGTCGGAAGTTGCTGATGAGTTGTATAAGGGTGAGTTGACAACGGAAGATGTGCAGGGTGCAGGAAAGGATTGGCTTGGTGGCAATGTTATGTCGTGGGGCGGAAAGGCCGCATTTGACACCGCTGGCGACATTATGGAGGACCAGGCCATGAAGGCTGAGCGATCGGCCAGGGAGCAGGCTGAGCGCGACATCGCCGAGTTCGAGAAGTTGAACCGTCCGTTCTACGACCCACAGGGGCTTGAAGTGCGTCGTCAGCGTCTCCAGCGCGGCATGTACGGATTTGGCGACACCATGCTCACTATGCTTGGCGGTGCCAAGGGCGCATCAACACGGACAGGTGGGTAACACATGTACGAGACCAAGAGTTCTGGCCCCAAGCGGATTGACGAGTCCAAGATACAGCGTCTGCAGAAGCAGGCCGCGTCCATGAAGAATGACCGCGCTCTGTTTGAGGCTGAGTGGAAGAGTATTGAAGAGTTCGTCATGCCAGGCGTATGTGAGTGGTCTCGCTCCGAGTCAAAGCAGCCGCCAAAGACTCCAGACAAGATCATTGACGATACGCCGGTTGATTGCATTGAGGTTCTGCAGGCGGGCTTGACATCGCACGTCACGAACCCTGCGCGCAAGTGGGTTGATCCAACCTTGCAGGACAAGACGATGGCACGGGAAGAGGTCAACCGCGAATGGCTCTCTCACGTCCAGGAGCAGATGCTGGAAGGCCACCGCTCGTCCAACCTCTACTCCGTGCTCCCGCAGGCCTATGGAATCTGTGCAGCATACGGCGCCATCCTCTTTGAAGAGGACAGTGAGGATTCCTTCCGCTTCTATTCTCTTCCAGTCGGTTCCTACTGGATTTCCCAGAACGCACGCGGCGTTGTTGACTGCGTGTACCGCGAAATTGAAATGACGGTTCGTCAGGTATTTGAGCGCTTCGGATATGACGGCATGTCGGAAGAGGTGCAGCGGAAGTTCGACGACAAGTCGTACGATGAACCTGTTGCTATCTGCCACATGGTCTATCCAAACGAGAAGCACGACCCCAAGAGCCCATTTGCCAAGCACTTCAAGTACGCCAGTTGCTACTGGGAAGAGAAGCGCACCGACGGTGTATTCCTGTCCGAGAGCGGATTCCGCACGTTCCCGATCCTGGTTGGCCGTTGGTCGGTCCGTGGTCGCGCCGCGTGGGGCATCGGCCTTGGCCGTCGCCTACTGCCACTGTCGCGCGCCTTGCAGATGTATGAGCGCAAGGTTGCACAGGCCGTATCCAAGGAAGTGTCACCTCCGCTCCAGGCCCCAACCAGCATGGCTGGAATGGAGATCAGCACGGCTCCGGACGCCATCAATTACGTCGACGAAATTGCCGGCAGAAATGGCATCCGCTCGCTCTATGAGCGCGGAACATTCCAGATGCAGAACGTCGAGGCCAAGATGGCTCAGTTGCGCGCCCAAATGAAGCGCGTGACGTTCTACGACCTGTTCCTCCTGATGACCCAGGAGACCAGGTCGAATGTTACGGCAGAAGAGATTCGCGCCCGTCTGGACGAGAAGATCCTGGCTATTGGACCCGTGCTGGAGCGCTTGGTTGACGACATCCTGGATCCACTGTTTGCCCGCGCCTTGGATATTCTCATGGACCAGGGTCGCATCAACGAGCCGCCTCCCGAGATCGTCGGCATGCCCATGGCTGTTGAATACTCTGGTGCTCTGGCCCAGGGTCAGAAATTGCTTGGCCTGGCTCCGATTGACCGGTTCCTGGCCGCCGCTGACCGCCTTGGCCAGCGCGACCCACGCGCGTACGACACGCTCAACGCCGAGGCCACTCTGCGTGAGTACGCCGACCTCCTGTCGGTACCGAACCGCATCCTCAACAGCCGCCAGCAGGTCGCCGCCATCCAGGAGCAGCGCGCCAAGGCAGCGCAGTCCCAGGCAGCCAATGAGTCTCTTGCTCAGGGCGCACAGGCCGCTAAGATGCTATCAGAGACCGACACGACAGCCGGCGCGCTGTCAGACCTCATCCAGATGCAGACAGGACTGTAACCCATGGCCACAATCCCATTCGTAAAGACTGTCTCACACGATGGTTCAGATGCCACCGTCATCAAGTATGTGTGGGCTGGTCTGTCTGCTGGCGATGATGGTGAGGCCATCGCACTGCCGTCGTTTGCCGATCGCTCCATCCAGGTTGGCGGAGAGTTCGGTGTTGGCGGCGCAGTCACCATCAAGGGCTCCATCATCACCGACCAGTGGGACACGCTGTCCGACCCACAGGGCAACCCCCTTGTGTTCAGTGGCCCCAAGATTGAGACCATCACCGAGATGGTTGAACTCCTCAAGCCCATGGTTGCTGGCGACGGCACCACGTCGGTCAACATCGCAATCCTCGTCCGGAAGGTCTAATCCATGAGCGACAAGATTCAAATGTCCGAAGATCTGCGTCGGCTGGCCCGTCTCCTGAGGGCGATCCCCGAGGCTGCTGATGTGATTGGTGCGGTTGGGACCATGGAGCAGGCCCAGGCCGAGGCCACCAAGCGCATGGAGGCTGCCAGGGCTGATGAGGCAGTCGCCGTTGCTGGAGCCGAGAAGGCCCGCGCTGATCTTGACGCTGCCGCCGCCATCGCAACTAAGACTGTGAAGGGTGCAGAGGCCGACGCCGCCGCCCTCATTGCCAAGGCACATGAAGACATCGCGGCCATGAAGGACGCGGCCGAGAAATCACTGGAGTCCATCAAGACCAAGGAGCGACGTGCCGAATCCGACCAGCGCAAGGCCGAAAAGGCTCTGTCCGACGCATTGGCCGCCGTCGATGCCGCCAAGGCCGAAGAGGCCGCTGTCCGTATCCGCATCGAGAAGATCAAGGCGGACGCCAAGGCCGCCTTGGGCTAAGGCTAACCAATGGCCAACCAGACCCCAGCCGCCAACGTCAACCACGACAGCGCCAGCGTCACTGGCTTGCTGAACGGCGACGGCATCATTGAGGCCATTCAATGACCGTATCGTACTCATCTGGATATGTCTCGCTCTCGGGTTCAACTGAGGGCGCACCGGACACGCTATCAGCCATCGTGGCGGCAGTTAATAACACGTCGCTGTGCCGCATGGACGCAGGTCGCAATTTCTGGATCGGCAACGGAGTCATTGAAATTGACATCAGCTCAGGGTGGTTGCGCATCCAAGACGGCGAGAGTTTCCAGATGGACAACGTAAAGCTGCGCAGGGACAATTCCGCAGGAGGCATAACGTTCCAGCCCAAGAGTCGTTGGATCATGTCTGGAAACACCAGCAGCCAAGACGATGGGCTAAATACATTCAGAACTGGATTCACATGTGTCTGTGAACGCGACACCATCACTGGGGCTGTCCCGTTGTGGATCATGGACATGGGCACTGGAACGCGCCACGACGGTTTCTCGTGCTACGGCAGTGATCGACCACTGATGAAGATCTCGGGGCTTACCTTGTGGGGTAGGTCCGGCATGAGCGTCAAGTTCAACACCGCATCCGGTGGCTATTTCCGCTTCTTCACGATGATCAAAGACTCCGCTGTGTCCGGTGGAGTCCCGTTCGAGTTCCAGGCGTATTGCTACAATGACGGACCTGTGCAGTTCGATGACCCCACATTCGTCGGCTTCACGACCTTTGCCAGCCACGATGGGTACACTGGCCAAAAGATCATATTCAACCGCCCGAGGTACCATTCTAGTTCCAACTTCACCTTCGACTACCTGGCACAGTGGGGAAACGGTCAGGCCGGCAACGAGTGGCAGATCATCGACCCAGTGTTCCTGAGTACCGGCGTCTGGAATGGGAGCATACAAAACAACGGCGGGCCGAACTGGACCGTTCGTGTCATGCGCTCAGATCAAAAGAAGGTGCTGGCAGGCGCATCCGGGCTGGTTGGCGTCAACCTGCGATGGGTGTCTTCGGACCCGACCAACTCCCCCGCGATCGAGGCCACCACTGACTCCAACGGTGATGTACCGCTGCAATTGCTGACGACCGACCTCGCCCTGCCCGCTAATCTGAGCGGCGGGGCTTTCACTCCGTCGCCTACCACATGGTCTTGCTACGCACGCAAATACGGCAGAGACACCCAGCCTGAGTGGGCGCTGTACGAAAATGTCGATATTGCCGCCCCGATAGACACGGACCATCAAGCGACGGTCACGGACGGCATTGTTGACAGCCAGGCAACCGCCGATGCGTACACCGGCATCACTCTGACCGATCACGGCGGGTCTCCAGCATCCTGGCAGTCGAAATCGTGGAGATACACGATCACTGGCGATCTCACCGTCAACCCATCCCTCACGGCGTCCCAGATATGGCATTACTTTGAGAGTGCCCTGTCGAAGCAGTCCGTCATCGCAGGCGTGCCAGGGCTAGAGATCCACGATCTACTAAACCGCAACACCACCGACTTCACCAGTGTTATGCGTGCTGGCAGAGGGTGTCGCGTCGTCGATCAAACAGGCGCGGCGTTCCCTGGATTCTCTAGTATGCAGGCGAACGACGGGACGTTCTATGCCGCCCCGACGCTAAACACCGGGACAGTGACGTTCACGAATCCAAACACGCGCATCGTCGTCTATAACGAGGACACCGACACGGTTATCCACGATGCCAAGGTAGCATCGTCGCCGCTGACATTCTCGTATGTCGAGGGGACGGACTACACGACCGGCGATACAATCCGCGTTTATCATATCTGGTACAACGCGGTGGACGGCAGCACGGCAACCAAGAAAGATCGGGTATCCACGGTTGCGGGCGCGTCCGGCTGGAGCGTCAATCTGGAGCAGGAAGCCTGCGCCACCTACGCAGCATACTATACCACCTACGCCACGACCGGCGCAGCGGTGGATTCCAGCGGCGACTTCGTGCGCGATATAGGCGGGCTGCATATCGACCTGGATGACTCCGACAATACATGGTACGCGCACCGGCTGTTCATGTGGGACAAGTACGACCTCTGGAATAACAGCGGTCGCCGTGCCGTGTTCATGGAGATGGCCGCCTCCGACCCAGGAAACCTGTCTATTGGCAGTCTGTCACTGGACAACATCAATACGGCGACCGCATACCAGGGCGACACGATCAACGTGGTTAACGCGGCTGGCACCCTTCCCGTCGTGAACCCGACAACGGGCGGCGGCGGAATCACGATGTATTCCGGCGGCAAGGTGCTGACCACCAGCACCGGAGGCATCGCGCCGAGCGAGGCGCAGATCAAGTCCTGGGTGCGCGCCGAATTGGCCACCGAGATGGCGCGCATCGACGCCGCCGTGTCCAGCCGCGCCAGCGCAGCCGACCAGACGGCCATCAAGGCCAAGACGGACGCCCTGGTCATCAACAGCGGCAAGGTTGACGCGAACGTCGAGAGCATGAACGGCGCCGAGGTCATCGGCACCGGCACAACTGGCGATGCCTGGCGAGGCGTTGGGGTAGCCCCCTAATGTTCTCGTCCACATCATTCTCCACAATCTCATTCTTCCCGGCCTCGTTCTCCGGTCTTGGTTTCGCCGTCCTCACCCCCTCTGAATGGCTTGTGCGCGCCCGCCGCCGCGGTAGAAGATAGCCATGTTCCAACTCATTGCGCTCCTTGCTGAACTGGTTAAATGGCTGCGTATTGAGGCTGAAATGCGCGCCCGCCGTCAACTCCAAGCAGAACTTGAGGCATCAGATGAAAACATCGATCAACTTGAAGGTGATGTCGCACGCGCTCGCGCTGCTGGTCATCATGAGTATGCTGACCGCTTGCTCGAACGCCGAGTCCGCGCGATACGTTACCGGGAAGGACTACTTGAAATTGAAAAAAGGGGAAGCGTACCAGGCGACACGCCCGCTGGAAGTGTGGGCGAGCGAGTACGTCATACAGATGAAGGACGAGCAAATCATGGATCTGGTGAGAGCAAATGACCGCCTTGTCCGCGAAATTAACATGCTCCGCTCCACACATTGATCTTGACCAGCGAGCAAACTGCGTACAGTCCTGGCATGCCCGATGACCCCGACTTCGCCGATGATCGCGCTCCAGCCCCAGAAGACCTGGACGACATCAACGATGTGGCTCACCTCCTTCAGGACGTGCGATTCATCAGGTTTTTGCGCCGCGTCTTCGTCCACGCAGGCGTCATGCAGACGACATTTGATCCAGACACCCATGTCATGGCGGCGCGCGCTGGGCGTCGCGATATGGGCATCTGGATTGTGAAACAGATCAACGCAATTGACCCTTCGGTAACACCACGAATCCTTGGAGATATCCCATGAGCGGCGAAAACACCAACACGAACACCACTGGCAACACCAACACGGGTGGCACCGGAACCGGTGGAACCACAGGCGGAGCCACTGGTGGCACCACTGGCGGCACCGAGACCAACGCCGGATCAAACACGGGTGCCGGTTCCACCCAGGGTGGGCAGAACCAGAGTCAGCCGTGGGTGCCACCAGCGGGCGTGGACAAGTCCGTCGCCGAGCGCGTCGCTGCCGATGCCAAGGAGTTTGGCTGGTCGTCCGAGCAGGCCAACAAGTTTGCCCTGGCCATCAGTAAGCGCATGGGTGATAACCGCACGAAACTGGAGGCTGACCAGGCCAAGGCCCGCGCGGATCGCGACGCCGCATGGAAGGCCGACCTGGACAAGGACGCCAACCTTGGCGGAAACAAGTACGAAGAGACGGCGAAATCCGTTGATTCCGCTATTGAGAAGATGGAGGCTCATGCTCCGGGCCTGAAGGCCCTGCTGACCGACGGACAAGTCTCACGCCACCCCGCCGTCATGCGCCTGTTCTCCTACCTGTCCAAGCAGATGGGCGAGGATAAGTTCGTCGGCGGAGGCAATAAGTCAGGTGAGCAACAATCGCTTGCGTCCCTCCTCTACGGCGATACAAAGTAACGCAGATCACTGATCCTCTCCAGGAACACGCACCATGGCCACCCTGACCTCAACCGTTGCAACGCTCGCCGAATGGGCGAACCGCACCCAGGACGGCCGCGTCCAGGGTATCGTCAATCTGCTTGAGCAGACCAACGAGATCACATCCGACATGCTGTGGATGGAGGCCAACGGCCCGACCAGCCACAAGACCACGCAGGTCATCGCTCTGCCGAGCGCATCGCTGCGCGCGCTGAACGAAGGTGTCGCCACGACCGTTGCTCGTACGTCGCAGATCGAAGATTCGATGACGATGATTGAGGACTACAGTGAAGTCGACTGCAAGTTGGCCTCCCTCGCTGGCAACCAGGCCGAGTACCGGCTCCAGGAAGCCGCGATGCACCTTGAGGGCATGGCCCAGAAGTTCGCCCAGGTCCTGATGTACGGCGACAAGAGCAAGGTTGAGCGCGAGTTCAACGGACTCCTGACCCGCTACTCGGATTCAACCAAGGGCAACGGCGCAAACATCATCAAGGCCGGCGGCGCAAGCACTGGCAACACCTCGTGCGTGCTGACCTGCTGGGGTGGCGACACCGTCCACGGCATCTTCCCCAAGGGTTCGAAGGCTGGCATCGCCCATGAAGACAAGGGGCGCGTCACCATCGAAAATGCTGGTGGCGTGACCGGGTCGAGGATGGAAGCGTTCCGTGATCACTGGGCTTGGGACTGCGGCCTGTCGCTCCGCGACTGGCGCTATGTTGTTGCGATTCGCAACATCAAGGTCGCTGACCTGGTGAAGACTGGCGCTACTGGCGCCGATCTGATCGACCTGTTCACCGACGCCGTCGAGCGCCTCCCGAACGCCCAGAAGGGCCGGGCCGTGTTCTACGTTCCCCGCGTGGTCCGCTCATTCCTGCGCCGGCAGATCCAGAACAAGGCCAACATGCACCTCAGCATGGAAGAGTTCGCTGGCAAGAAGGTCATCGCCTTCGACGGCATCCCCGTCCGCCGCGTCGACGCCATCAGCACCAACGAGACAGCCATCGCGTAAGCGGTGGCCCGTCTAACCTCTCTCCAGGAATACATCCCATGATCGACGCGCTGCTTGAACTCGCAAAGGACCAGGCTGTCACCGCGACCGCCCTGTCCACGAACGTCATCGACCTTGGTGTTGCACGCGACATCGGCGCCACGAACGGCTCCGACCTGCGCCTGCGCATCAACGCGACCGAAGCCGCAACCGCTGCTGGCGCCGCGACCGTCACCTTCACCCTTGAGGGTGCTGATGACGCCGGCATCACGACCAACGCGGTTGTGCTGTTTCAGAGCCCCGCGATCGGCAAGGCCGCGATCCTCGCCGGCACCCCGCTGGTGGACATCAAGATCCCGCGCCTGGCCAAGAAGCGCTTCATGGCCGTCCGCTACACGGTTGCCACTGGCCCCTTGACCGCTGGCAAGTTCAACGCGACGATCAGCCTCGACGGCCAGACCGACGACAGCGAGCACAACGCCGCTCCGAGCCAGGCCTAATCACCCGACTCTGGTTGAACCACCGACAGCCCCGCGCGTCTTGCGCGGGGCTGTTTTGTTGGTATAACCACACCACGGAGCCACCATGGCAAACGCTGTCGAAGTAGCCAATATGGCGCTGGGAAACATCGGTGTTTCCCGCTCCATCGAATCGCTCAGCGAGGAGTCCGAGGACGCCAAGCAGTGCCTGCGTTGGTTCAACCAGGTGCGGGATGAGTGTCTCCGGAAGACCCACTGGCAGTTCGCGCTTGGGTACGCCCAATTGGTGGCCCTACCAGAGTCGCCGACTGCTGAGTATGGATATGCGTACGCGCAGCCTGTTGACTGCCTGAAGATGATTGCGGTAGGGCCAGAGAATATGGTTACCAGGTTCGTTGAGGGTGTTGCGCGCGCTCCGTTCCGCCTGGTTGCTGGTGCCTCCACAAAGGCAGTGATACTGACGGACATGGCGGGCGCGTGGTGCGCATATATTCGGCGGGTTGAGGAGGCACCATGGTGGCCGTCCGAGTTCGCTAACTATGTGGCGTGGGCCCTGGCTGTCAGGATTGGGCCAGCCCTTGGAGCCGATCGCTCAACGCAACAGACAGCGGCGGCCGAGATGCGCAACGCGTTCCGCGACGCCGTGGTCAGCATCCAGAATGAGCGTCATCAGGATCAGGCCCCAACGCCAGATGTCATTGATGTGAGGTGGTGATGGAGACCCTGCAGCGCGCCTTTTCAGGCGGTGAAATCAGTGGCGATCTCATCATGCGTGCCGACCAGGCCAAGTACCAGATGGGGTTGGCTGAGGCACTCAATGTGTTTGTGCGCAAGGGTGGCGGTGTGTCCAACCGAGCCGGATCCGAGTTCCTGTTCAAGGCTCTGGTTGCAAATGCCCGCCTGATCCCATTCGTGTTCAGCGACGAACAGGTGTACGTGCTTGAGGTGGGATACCACGCTCCACACGGCGGGTACGTGCGCGTCTATAACCCCAACAATCCGACGGCTACGGTGTCGGCGTCGGCGTGGAACAGCGGCACGGCGTACAAGATTGACACATATGTGTCGTACAGCGGAGCGCTGTATCGGTCTGTCGCAGACAGCACCAACAAGCCACCGAGCAGCGAGCCGACCTTCTGGAAGGTGCTGCAGGATAGTGTCTACGAAATCAGCGCCCCGTGGGTTGAGGTGGATATAGAAAACCTGCAGTTTGTTCAGGCAAATGACGTCATCACGGTGACGGCGAAACTGCACGAGCCGATGGACATCAAGCGCTACGGAGACCTCGACTGGCGCATCGACTACACGGTTGGCGGAAGCACGTGGAACAACCCGCGCGTCGCCACAGCGCATGGATCGGCGAGCGGCGGACCAGCGGGGTCCAAGACGCGCAAGTACCGCGTCACCGGCGTTGATGAGGAGACTGGTCAGGAGAGCCTCCCCATGTCGTCCGGATGGTCGCTCGTTGGAGACGTCGACAATGTCATAGAGGGGTCTGTGACCAAGTGGGTCATCGACAACGGCGACAGGTCTAAGTTCACGGCTGGCGACAAGATTGTGTTCGCCATGATTGACTCGGATGCTCCGTTCATAGATGGGTCGCGCACGACATGGAAGAATCGTGTATTTGGACGTGAGTATGAAGTAACTGCAGTCGGAGCCGTAGACAGCCAAGGGACGGGCCTCTCTCACATTGACTTCAACCTGGACTCATCATCTTTTCCAGTCCTCTCGTATATCGGTGCGAGTTCAAAGGTTTTCGTCGTATACAAGACGGAAATCATCAGGTCATCGGTCGATACACCGACTGAAGCAAACCCAGTGACGGTGACATGGGGCGATGGCGCTACGGCTGGCGTCTACTACGACGGACACGCGAAATTCAAGACGTTCTACGTCTACCTGGAGCAGTCTGGTAAGTACGGCTACATCGGCGTTGCTGGCGAAAGCAAGTCGTTTGCCGACAAGAACTACTCGCCCGTGATGTCAGATCGTCACCCTGAATACGTTGATCCGTTCCCCGCTGGAGAGCACCCGCGCACGGTGTCGTACTTCCAGGAGAGGCGTGTGTTTGGCAACACGGCGTCCAAGCCAGCAGGCGTGTTTGCTTCGCGCACGGGATCATTCCGCGACTTCAGCACCAGCCAGCCGATCCAGTCGGACGACAGCGTGCGGTTCCAGATGGCGTCGCGCAAGGTGAACGAACTGCGTCACATTCTGGACATCGGCGCGTTGGTTCTCATGACCAGCGACGGCGAGTGGGTGTCTGGAGCGCCAGCGCTGTCACCAACGACTATCGAACTGAAGCAGCAGTCGTACAACGGGTGCTCGTGGGTTCCGCCAGCAATCATTGATAATACTGCTATATATGTCGGAGTTTCTGGGAATTCTCTGCGCGACCTGCGCTACGAGATCCAGTCGGACGGCTTCACTGGCAAGGACCTGACGGTGTATGCACAGCACCTGTTTGAGGGTCACCGCATCGTCGCCATGGCGTATGCGCGCAACCCGCACAGCCTGGTGTACGCCATCCGCGACGACGGCATCATGCTGGTTCTTTCGTACCTGCGTGAGCACGAGGTGTGGGGCTGGACGCAGTATCGCACAGGAGCACAGGCTGACGGCTTCCAGGAGGATGCAGCCTGTGGACCGACGGCACTCTACAGGGATGTCGTCGTTGTCCCCGTGAATGGCTTGGACACGGCGTTCATCATCGTTCAGCGCGGCAACGACTATCTGGTTGAGCGCACACTGCAGCGCGAGGTCTCGACGGATGACGCGTATGGCGAGGAGCGGTTCCTTGACGCGTCCGTGGCCATTGAAGCGCAGGGCGGCGTTGATCCAGACAGCCCGTGGTACGGCGGGACCATGCAGATTGACCAGATCGATACCGACGGATGGACGGCTGGAACAGTCATGCAGATGGCATCTGGCGGTGCCGGTGCATACACGTTCTCCGCTGGCGACGTCGGGAAGATCTTCAAGTTGACAGTAGGTGACCACGAAGTATACGCGCTCGTTGTGTCATACCTGGATCCAGCCACAGTTGAGGTCACAGGAGACGTGGACATTGAGATTCCGCTGCGCAGCGTTGCCGTAACCACATGGGTGATGACCCTGCAGACGGTTGATCGTCCAGCACACTTTGCGTCAGCCACGACGGTTGCAGCCATGCTGGATGGCGATGTCGCCGCTGACGTGGACTGCACCACCGGCACACTGACGCTGCCAGTCCCAGCCGTCCGCGCATACCTTGGCTTCGCATACTACGCGCGCATCACAACGCTGCCCATTGAGGAAGCCCAGGAGGTCATCTCCAACCGCAAGAAGCGCGTCGTTTCCGCTGGAATCCGCATCAGGAACACGCGTGGTCTGTGGGTTGGAATACCTGGCGGTACCATGCGGGAATTCAAGTTCCCGAACGCCGAAGCATGGAACACGAACATGCCGTCGTTCACGGGCATGGCCGACGTTCCGTTTCCGACGACGTATACCGACGACGCCCAGGTCCGCGTGGAGCAGCGGTCGCCTTTGCCGCTTGAGGTCCTTGGAATTGTGCCTAAATTTGAAGTAGGGAGGTAACCGTGGTCCTGCCAGCAATCATGGCCGTTTCGGCCGGTATTCAGTTGGGCGGAACCGTCCTTGGCATGATCGGCCAGGCGAAGGCAGCGGCGGCACAGCGAGCGGCAGCCGAGTACGACGCAGCCATCATGGAGGCGAGGGCTGCAGACACGGAGCGCATTGGGTCTGTATCGGCCGCAGAGCGTGTCGCCGACGGCTGGCGCATGCTTGGGGAGCAGCGCGTTGCGTTTGCGACCCAGGGCGTGTCCCTGGATTCTGAGGTGGTGGACAGTGTCGCTGCGGCCGAGATTGCAACGGCGACGCACGACGCCAACACGATCCGCATCAATGCATCCAAGGAGGCCTGGGGCATGCGCACTAATGCGTCGTCCATCCGTCGCGGCGGACGCGCTGCATTCCAGAACGGCATGTTCTCTATGGCGGCTACTGGACTCACCGGAGCGGCGAGTTCAGGCATGATGGCCGCCCAGGCGTGGTCAGCCATGCCGTCAGCCGCACCAGCACAAGCACCGGTACAGGCGGTATAACATGGCAATCCGCGTTCCCACATCCCAGCGCAATGTCGCCGAGCAGGCTCTTCCAGGAGTCGCGCAGCGCTTTGGTCAGCCGACTGGCTACGAGGGAGTGGCGAAACTTGGCGACGCCATCGGCCGCGTTGGTGAAGTCGCGTTTGGCATCGCCGCAAAGGCTCAACAGGAAGCCGATGAGTCGGCCGTCATTCAGGCAGAACTGGATTTCAACACGGCGTCAACACGCATCACGGACGAGTTCAAGCGTGTTGGTGCTGCCGCTGGAGGCGAGACTATCGCCAAGATGCAGTCCGAGAAGATCAGCCAGTTGAACGAGTCGTTTAACTCCATCCATGCCAGCCTAACAAACAGAAACCAGCGCGAGGCGTTTGTGCGTCGTGGCGGCGTTGGACTCATGCGCGGAGCGTATGCCGTCAACGATCACGCAGCGCAGTCCATCAACCAGTACAACATCATAACGTCAAAGAAGGACTCAGCCCAGAAGCAGACGGCACTCCGTGAGTTTGCGCCACAGACCTTCAAGGATGGAGACAAGGCGTCCGTTGCTGTTGCGCAACAGAAGTATGGGAAGCAGTTGGAGTTGACGGTTGAGGCTGCACGCAATGCATTCAAGCGCGAGAATGGCATCCCGATGGACGCCGAAATCCCAGAGTCCATGTCGTCCATGGAGGTAATGATTGAGGGCAACAAGGTGAAGGTTGATCGCTTTGCATGGCAAGCCGACAAGGATGCAACCGTCAGCGCGATTGAGCAGTTGAGCAACGAGAAGGAATACGCAAGCGTCAACCGCGCCATAGATGCTGGCGCCAGGCGTGGCCACTTCACAAAGGAAGAGGTCATCAAGATGAAGGAGGGGAACTCCAACGGATTCCTTGATTACGAGGGTGGACGCGTCGCATCAGTTCTAGCAACCGGCGCATCAGCAGAAGACGGAAAGACCAACACGCAGAAACTGGAAGAGATCAAGGCTGCAGCGACCGCATCGATAAACGACACCATTGAGCAGACGTTCCCGGATATGCCCGATCAGTGGCGCGCCGAGAAGCGCGCTCAGTACGGCGATGAGGCTGCGCGCAAGGCCCAGAAGATCTACGTTGAGCGCCTTAACGTCAACCACCAGCAGGCGTCAGAGTTGCTGGACGGCATGATTAGCGCCAGCATGGATAAGAGCAACCCTCGCATGCCATCCGAGACCGACTTTCAGCGCTTGGATAAACTGTCGCTGTCGGTTGGCAACCAGGCGCGCAAGATGTTCCGATCAGATCCAGAGAAGTTTGATAGCAAACTGGCGCTGGCACAGGTCGAGGCAGCGTTCTATTCGGCAAATCCAGAAGAGCGCGCCAAAGCATGGACATCCATAGATGACAAAGGGAACAGCGTCCCAAGCATGATCCCTGGTGTTATGTCCGGTAAGCCGACCATGGTCCAGTTGCTACGCGCGGGATACGCGAAGCCAGATGCCGAGCAGATCCTGGCCATCGTCAATGGCACGCACACGACAGTGTATGACGCCGGCGAGATGAAGGGTGCCGTGAAACTCCTCTACAGCGGTGACGACGAGAAGAAGAAGCAGGTCGCATACACGGCTCTGAGATCCAGCCAAGGGCGAGAAGGTGTCGCTGTATGAGGTCGCGTCACGCATGCTCGTCGACTACCCGCTGGCCAACAACGGTGTGGACAACGAGTTTGATCGCATCCAGCGATTCGCCGATGATAGTGGCGTTGATCTTGGCGGTCTGAAGATGGATGAGTCGCGCCAGAAGGCCAATCGCGGCGTCCTCACCATCGAGCGCATCAATGAAGAGATCATCCGGTCATCGGACAAGAAGAAGGAGTCAGCACAGAAGGCAGCCGAGGAGCGCAAGAACACGCGCATCGACGTTCCGACTGGGTCATGGGACCACTTCGCGTATGGCGGCGTCGGCACCGGCGGTTGATTGTCGGTTGTTCGCGTATACGCTCTGGCTATGCCAGACCCAGCCGAAAACACGGTACTCGACAAGTTTGAACAGGACGCCGCCGCTGAGCGCAAGCGTCTCCTGACCATTGCGGGTCCGTCTGGACCTATCACTGGCGAGCGCGCCTACGGCTTGCTGGATTCATCGTCGCGGCTTGGCGTCGCACCGCATGTCCTGGCAAGGCTCCCAGAGGAGGAGTTGCGCAACCTGGACGCCCGCGTGCGCGCCAACGACTTTGTTCTTGAGCACGAGTTGGCCAAGAAGGACGCGCCGCTGACTGCCGCCATCCGCGAATCTAACCCTATGTGGGCCAAGTCATCCGCCGTTGACGTAGAGGACGTGCGCGCACAGCGCGAAATGGAATTCGCCGCACGCGCCTCCAGGAACATCCACTTGCGCCCAGATGGCGTCGTTGAGATCCACAATGAGGACGGCCAGGTAACCGCAGCATTCAACGACGTCTGGAAGTATAAGTCATACATCCGCGACGCGCGCAACGCGGCGCAGGAGCAGGAAGACCAGTACATGGAGGTCCGCGACCAGGGATTCTTCGGCCTCCCGTTCAACGTCGCGTCGACAAACTTCCGTCTTGGCGCGCTGCGGTCGGCCACGCTGTCGGCTACTGCGCTTGGCCTCACCAACCAGCAGTTCCTGGCCGCTTCAGCCAACCTATCTGACGCCGTCGGCCTCTACCAAAACTCGTTCTCCGACGATGTTGTACAGGGACTTGGCGGATTCTTCGCTGACGCCCCGCTCATGCTCACGGGTGGCATCGCCCTGCGCGGCCTAAAGTCACTCGCCGTCGCCGCCACTGGCGTCAGGGCGCTGCAGGGCCTTGGCGCCAAGACGCTGTTCGCTGCGGCCAGCGCCGCCCCAGGCTTGGCCAACAGCGCGAGCGCGGCATCTGCCGTAGGCACGGCTATGAACGTCGCGTCAAAGGCCGGATCCGTATTCAAGTCAGTCGCTGGCAACCGCTTCGCCGACTCCGCGTTCCGCGTCATGCAGGGCAACCTGCCGCTGGCAGGCCGTGGACTCTTGGCGTCTGACGACAGTGCCGGCTTCGCTGTCGGCGAGTTCGCCATTGAAATGCTTGTACCAACACTGTTTGGCCGCACCGGCACCGAGCGCGTCCTGGCTAACTTCATCGAAGGCGGCATCCGCCAGGCCGAGAAGCAGTCGCTGTCAAAGTTCGCCACATTCGCCCGTGGCTTCCTTGGCGACGTGTCGCTAGAAGGCACCGAAGAGGCCCTCACGGAATTCGGCCACGCCATGCACGAGTACCTGTCTGGACAGGATCCAAACGCGCTTGACGGCAGCACGTTGTTCCGCCGCATGGCAACGGCCTTCACGGTCGGCGCTGTCGCTGGAGGCGCATTCACGGCCATCGGCAAATACAACGAGGCTCAGCAGCAGTCGCTCTACGAGAACCTCAGCAAACTGTCCGAGGTAACAACGACTGCCGAGCAGTCGCGCGCCCTGGATGCCATGATCAGTTCGGGATCCAAGACCGCCGCTGCCGACCAGGAAACGACAGCAGGCGTCCTGCGCTCAGCATCAGCAGATGGCCGCCTGTTCATCGACCGTGAGGCCATCGCCAAGATAGCGCTCGACAACAACACGACACCAGAGGCGGTTGCCAAGGCGATCACCGGAAGCGAGTCCGCGTGGGCATCTGGATCGGCAACCAATACACCGATTGAATACAGCATCGCCGCGCTCCACTCACGCGAGTTGGCCGCATTGGCGCCCATCGTCAAGGGTGCATCATCGTCACGCCCAGGCGGCATGACCTTCCAGGACGCCGACGCCGCTGCCGCAAACGCACAGAAGACGCTTGACGACCTGGCCAACGGCAATGTCCCAAGCAAGCAGGAGCAGCAGGACCAGAACGATGAAGCCGCGCTCCAGAAGGTCTTTGACGAGATCTCAACTGGCCTCCAGGCGGTAGGGTACGATGTCAAGCAGGCCGAGCGTGGAGCGGACCTGCAGGTCGCCGCATTCAGGTCAATCGCACGCCGCGCCGGCATCTCCATCGCCAACCTGCACCAGAAGTTCACCAACGGACGCGGCATCGTCATTGAGCGCACCAAGGTTGGTCGCGGCTCATTCTCCGCCAAGGAGAGCACGATCCGCCTGTCAAACTCATCCACGGTAGAAGACTTCGTACACGAATCCGCGCACATGTTCGCAGAGATCGTCAAGGTCGCGTCTGGCATGTCCACCGACCCAGCGATCAAGGCCCTGGAAGCCGACATCGCACGAGCGTTCAAGGTCAAGTCGCTGAGTGATATTTCCGAGGATAACGCGGAGGAATTCGCCGAGTCATTCGTCAATTGGATTAAGACTGGAGAAGCGAAAGTGAAGGGGATGGAGGTTGTCTTCCAGGCATTCTCTAACTTCATGCGCAACCTGTTCACACGCTTCGTGAACATGAACCCGCGCTACAACCGAGAACTTGTGTCATCG